>Ga0102928_1000723_pt1 | contig 21250 bp, 19 predicted proteins | sample SalPonR1_B_D1_MG_FD_78504 | JGI IMG/M metagenome (GOLD analysis project Ga0102928, IMG submission 78504) | Salt pond soil microbial communities from South San Francisco under conditions of wetland restoration - Salt Pond MetaG R1_B_D1_MG | ecosystem: Environmental > Aquatic > Marine > Intertidal...
GGCGCGGTCGGCGGCTGCCTGCGCTGCGCCGGGATCGGCAGACACGCTCGCCGCTCTGGCCGCCTCCCGGGCCGCCAGCTCCACCGCGAGCTCGTTGCGCACGGCGAGGCCCACCATCAGCAGTCCGAGCGTGAACACCACCACGATCGGAAGGGCGAGCGTGAACTCGTTTGCTGCCTGCCCGGCATCGCCCCGCCGCCGTGTCGGCCCCCGGGGATGCGGTGGCGACCGTGACCCCACCGACTGCCGCGACGTCACACGCGCTCGATCACCGAGTCGATCACCCGGTTGAACAGCCGGCTGACGCGGGTGGCACCGCCGCCGGCAGTGGCCCATGCCACCACCAACAGGCCGACGAGGGCGGCCGCGAGCAGGACGAGGGCGTACTCGGTGGTGGCCTGCCCGCGCTCGCCGCAGAATCGGTGACGGCGGGCCGCACGATCGCCGAGGGCGACGGCGGCGGTCTGGGCGTGGACGAATGCGCTGAGCAGTGGAACGAGCACGATGGATGCGACGGGCATGGTGCCTCCGGGGCGGTCGGTGGGTCGGGGGAACCTGTCGGAACGAGCGGCCGCCGTGCGGCGACGGATGGCTTCGGCAGCGACCCGACGGTGTGGGGCGGCGTGAAGCGGTGTGTGGAAGGTCACCAGGACGTGCCTCCGAGTGAGGTGAGAGCGGCGACGACCGCCGGGGCGATGGCCAGCAGCACGAACGACGGCAGCGTGCACGCCACCAGTGGGAACGAGAGACGGACCGGCAGGCGCCTCGCGTCGGCATCGGCCAGCCGCCGCCGTGCCGCTCGTGCCTCGCCGGCGAGCTGGTCGAGCACGGGCGCCAGCGGGAAGCCGTAGCGGTCGGCGGTGGCGAGCACGTCGGCAACGGAGCGTGCGTCGGCTCCCAGCCGTTCGCCCATCCCGGCGAGGGCATCGGCGAAGGGAGCGCCGCGCTCCACCTCGTGCACCACGGCGCTGCAGGCCGGACGGATCGAGGCCGGCGCGCTGCGGGCGAGCAGCTCGATGCTCTGACGTGGGGTGAGCCCGGCGCGCACTCCGAGCACCAGCAGATCCACAGCGTCGGGGAGTTCGCGTTCGACGGTGCGCCGCCGTCGCCGCTCGGTGAGCACCGGGCGCAGACGCTGCCGGAGAATGCCGACTCCTGCGACGGCAGCGGCGGCGAGAGGACCGACCACGACCACTGCCGCCCCGAGTGTGACCACGAGCGTGACTCGTACCGTCGTCGGTGCCATGGTGCGCGGCGGCCGGCCGCGCGTGACGGTGCGGACGGTGGGTGCGGTGCGACCGGTCGGGATGACTCGGCGGCGTACTGCGCCCAGTGCCAGAGCCGCACACACCGCCGCGGCAGCGGGCCCGATGACGTTCGTCCACGGCGTCATCGCGGCACTCCGATCACTGCCCGCATCCAGAGCCACCCGGCGCCGTTGAGGACCAGCCCGCCGATGATGCAGGCGGAGCCGATCGGTGTGGTGACGGCTGCTCGGATCGACCGATCGGAGAGCACCAGCAGGGCCAGCAGGACGATCGGCACCACGGTGAGGACATGGGCCGAGATCCGCGCCTGGGCGGCCTGGCTGCGTCGCTCCGCCCGGTCGGTGGCGCGCCGGCGGAGTGTGGAGGCGGTGCGGTCGAGCGCAGCGGCCGGTGACCCGCCGAGATCGGCGGCGACACCGATCATGTCGAGAGCCAGCCGGAGGTCGGCGCCGGCGCCCGCCCAGGTGACGGTCGTCGGGCCGGCGGCTGTGCCGGCTGCCCTGGACCCTGCAGCGGTGTTCCCCGAGCCGGCGGTCGCAGCGAGGAGTGCGACACCGCGCGTCAGTTGGCGTCGCAGCGGATCGAGGTGTCGCCGGAGCACGGCGGATGCGGGTTCCACCGTCTCGACGGCACGGCGGAGCGAGGCGCCGGACCGGACCTGGCGCGCCAGTGCCTCGCACCAGGTGGCGACCTCCTCGGCGGTGGGGGTCGGACGACGACGACGGGCCGCGCCGAAGCGGGTGACCGCCTCGACCCACCCGGACAAGAGGTGGGAACCGCTCCGAGCCGATGCGTGGGCAGCAGGGACGGGCCGTCGTGCAACCGGTGCGGTCACCGTTGCGATCACCACGATGGCCAGAGCCACGGAAGCGGTTGCCGTCATCGCCGCCGCCGGTGGAGTGCGGCGATCACGCGGAGCCTGTCCTCGTCGCATCGCGCGAGCCGTCGGGTCGACAGCGCTGCGCCGTCGGTGCCGGGCTGCTCCACCTCGTCGATCGACACGATGGAGCGCGACCCTCCGTCGGTTCCCCGGCCGACGTGGACGATCACGTCGATCGACCGGCCCAGCTGCCGGCGGATCGCAGCAAGCGGCCAGGTGGGCGCCGCCTGCAGCACCAGCGACTCGAGGCGCATCAGTGCGTCGACCGGGCCGTTGGCGTGCACGGTCGAGAGGGATCCGTCGTGGCCGGTGTTCATCGCCTGCACGAGGGCCAGCACCTCGTCGCCGCGGACCTCTCCGACGACGATCCGGTCGGGCCGCAGCCGCAGGGCCGTGCGTACCAGCGCAGCCGGCTCGATCGGTGGTGGCCCGTCGGCGGACGGGGGCCGCGCCTCCAGACGGACGGTGTGTGCCGCACGGTCGACGGGGAGTTCGGCAGTGTCCTCGACGACCACGATGCGCTCGGCCGATGGCAGCCGGTCGAGGAGCGCCCCGACCAGCGATGTCTTGCCGGACGACGTGGCGCCCGACACGACGATGTTGCATCGCGCGGCGATGACGGCGTCGAGCAGGTCGGCGCCCTCGCGGTCGGTGAACTCGTCGAGGGGTCGACGCTGGTCGGCGAAGCGGCGCACGGCGAGTGTGGGGCCGTCGACCGCCACCGGCGGCAGCACGGCACAGACGCGGGCCCCGTCGGGGAGCCGGGCGTCGACGATGGGCGACGACCGGTCGACGCGTCGTCCCAGTGGCGCCAGCAGCCGCTCGAGGAGGTGTTCGACGCGGCCGGGGCCCAGGACGTCGACGCGCTCGAGTCGCCCCTGCCGGTCGAGCCACACATCACCGTCGGCGTTCACCAGCACCTCGTCGACGTCGGGGTCGCGGAGGTGGACGGCCAGTTCGCCCAGCCCCGTCAGCCGTGCCACGGCGTCGGCCACCAACCGCTGCCGTTCCGGTTCGGAGTGCAGAGGGGCCAGCCGCCGGACCTCGTTGGCGGCCAGCACGGCCACGTCACCGGGTTCGTCGGCGAGCCGCCGACACACGGCGTCGACCAGCGAGCCGTCGCCGCCGTCGCCGCCGTGGCCGCCGTGGATGGCGTCGATCAGGTCATCGCTGCCTGCGGTCATGCCGCGGTCGGTCCGAGTTCGCGGGTGATCACCCGCGGTAGGCGGGTCGACAGCAGCCCGGCGTCGACGGCGCGCGCCACCGCCGGATCGATGCTGACGCTCGCTGCGATCGGGGCACCGAGGGCATGTTCGACGTCGCGTGCCGACAGGGCTCGGCCGCGCTCGTCGACGAGAACGACCCCCGACGTGCGGACCCCCAGGGCGACGGCGCGCCGCAGTGCCAGGTAGCAGGGTCGGGTGACCAGCAGGGTGCGGTCGGCGTGCTCGACGAGCGCATCGGGTGGCTTCCCGGTGCCGGCATCCACGGTGACGTGGGCGCGGCGTTCCCGGGTGAAGGCGAGCAACCAGCGGCTGAGGCCGTCCCAGCGATCACCGGCGGCGAGCCGCAGACCCGCCGGATGTCGGCCCGCAGGCTGCCAGGGCAACAGCCAGGCGCCGGTACCGATCTCCACGAGCAGCTCGCCGAGGCGGTCCGCAGGTGTGTCGGAGGCCAGCCAGTCGGCCACGCCGGGACGGTCGGGCTCGGGTAGGCCGAGCACGGCGGGGACCTCCCCGTCGAGGTCGACGAGCAGTGACGGCGGTGCCGCCGTGAGCGCGAGTGCCGTGGCGACCACGGTGGTACCGCTGCCGCCCTTGGCGGCGAAGCAGAGGGTGAACATGACGTGCCTCCCGTCGGCCCGGCGTGCAACGCCGTGGGCCGGGTCCGTTGACGGATCCGTGGAGGGAGTCGGTGAGACGAGAGTACCGACGCGCCGGGTGGTTCCACAACGCACCGGTGCCCGGGCACCGGTAGGGTCGCCGGCGGAGGTGTCTGGGCACCTGGTGGGCTCCACCGCCTTCAAAGCGGCTGGGACGGGCGATCCCCGTCCGGCGGGTTCGATTCCCGTCCACCTCCGCCAACGGGTCCACGGGCGTCCACCGCGCACTGCAGGAATGGCCTTCGTGCAGTCCGGAGGTGGCCGTCCGTGGATGCCGACGCTTCCCTCGAGGCGCAGCGAGCTGCGGGCGCGACCTCTGTCCGAGCGGGTGCGGCGCTGTCTCAGACGACGTCGACGCCGACCCGATCGGCGTGCGCGGCGAGCGCCTCGATGTCGGCTCGATCTCCGGTGAGGACCGTGCCTCCTGGTTCGGCGATCGCCACCACCAGTGCATCGACGGCTGAGCCCTTGCGGGCAAGTCTGCGGAGCTCAGCCGCCCTGCGGGCCACATCCACACTGACGCTGGACTCGATGATGCACGTCTTCAGGAAGCGGTTGGTGTTGGCGCACGAGTGTGTCACTGTGCGATTCGAGATCACACGACGTGCCGACCCGGCCGTGCGGGGAATGGTGGTGCTCGCCGTGATCGAAGCGCTGGACGGGGCCACAACGACGGTCGGTGCGTGGCCAGCACGGCGTGCGTCAACCACACCGATCGATGGGCAGGGTGCGGTGTGGAGCCTGCCCCACGGCCTCGTGGATCGGCCGACGAGTCGGGGCAGACTGGGTTTCAGCCGGTGGCCCGGCGGCATCGCACGCGACGTTCAGGATGCGACCGTCAGCAGCCGGTACATCTCCACGGCGGCGGCATCGAGGTCGCGATGGATCGACCCGCCCCCGGCGCCGATCCAGTACTCGACCTGGAGATTCACGGACGCAGCGGCGTTGTCGGACGTGATCCGGAAGTCGGAACGGAACCCGACGGTCGGCTTCCCCAGCGCAGCCGCGTAGCCCAGCTCGGCGGCCGAACCCGAGTCGACGTCGCTGCCGTCGAGGACGATCAGCAGCCCGGCGGCCCGTTTGATCATCGCCTCGTTCGCTGCGCCGAGGCCGGCATTCCCCGCTGCCGATGCAGTGCCCTCGAACGAAGCCGTAGCGGCAGGTTTCGACCACGGGTCGAGCACATCCAGGCCATGGCGCTCCAGCGTGGGGAGGAGCACCTCCTGGTTCCAGAGCCGTCCCGGCGCCGAGAACCCCAAGGGGCTCGCAACGTACACGGAACATGACACAATGCGGAGGCTACTGCTACTTCGATCGACCGGCCGCGACCCTTCATCTACGGGGCTGGTCCCGTAGGGAGACTCACGATGCCGACTTCAGCGGAACGCACGGCGGTGTCGTTCCAGCTGACGCCGGGTTTCGTCGTGAGCCTGGCGGCGGGCCTGCTTGCTGCCGCTCCCGACGGACCGACGCCACGCCAGTTCTTCGCCATCAAGCGAGCGGTGGCGGCGGCACGAGCCGACCGCGGGATCACGGAGTGGTTCGAATTCGACGCACCCGCCACACCTGATCGCATCCGCGCTGCGTGTGCCGTCGGTCCGATTGCGTCCGGGAACGGTTGAGGCCGAGATCATGTCGACGACGTCCGGCAGGCAACTCACGTTCCTGTTCACCGACATCGAGGCGTCGACGCGCCGGTGGGAGAGCGAGCCCGAGGCAATGGCGTCGTCGCTGACCGTCCACGACCAGGTGGTGCGGTCGGCGATCGAAGGGAACGGCGGTCGCGTGTTCAAGCACACGGGCGACGGCATGTGTGCGGTGTTCGACCGTCCCGGTGATGCCGTCGAGGCCGCCGTCGAGACGCAACGATCGCTCGCCCGCCAGCAGTGGGCGGTCAGCGAGCCGCTGCGCGCCCGCATCGGTGCCCATGTCGGCGAGGCGATCGCCACCGACGGTGACTACTTCGGACCGGCCCTGAGCAGGACGGCGCGGGTGATGTCGGCGGGAAGCGGCGGTCAGATACTGCTCACGGCTGCGGTGGTCGGGGCGGCCGAACTCACCGACGACGGGATCTCGTTCGTCGATCGTGGTCAGCACGCCCTGCGCGATCTCAACGGGGTCGAACGGCTCTTCCAGGTCGCCGCCGACGGGCTCGACGCAGACTTTCCGCCGCTGCGGGTGCTGAGCGCCTATCGGCACAACCTGCCGACTCGATCCGCACCTCTGCTGGGGCGATTCGACGATGTCCAGCAGGTGACCGGCCTGGTCCGGTCCCGTCGACTGGTGACCCTGACGGGTCCGGGAGGGTGCGGCAAGACGAGCCTCGCGCTGCGGGTGGCCGCCGACGTGCTGCCGGAGCGGACCGGCGGTGTGTGGGTGGCCGATCTCACCTCGTTGGAGGACCCTCGGTTCGTGGCGCGGTCCCTGGCGACGTCACTCGGGCACGGCGAGCGGCTGCTCGGCGACACGGAGGCCGACCAGGACGGGATCCTGCGGCAGCTGGTGCGCCTCGTCGACAACGATGCGCCGCTGCTCGTGGTCGACAACTGCGAGCACGTCGTCGATGCGGTCGCCCTGTGCGTCGGGGCGCTGCTCGCCGGTTGTCCGGAACTGCGCGTCCTGGCGACGAGTCGGGAGGCCCTGCGGGTGCCCGGCGAGCAGTTGTTCCCGGTCCCGGCGCTCCGGCTCCCGGAGGCGGGCTCCTCGGCCGATCAGGTGCTCAGCAGCGCGGCCGGCGAATTGTTCTCGGTCCGTGCCGCCGAGGTGCAGCCCGGCTTCCGGGTCGACGACGACAACGCCGCAGCGATCGCATCGATCTGTCGGCGGCTCGACGGTCTCCCGCTGGCACTCGAACTCGCTGCGGCGCGGGTCCGCATGCTCACCCCGCAGCAGATCGACGCCCGGTTGGCCGACTCACTCCGGCTGCTCGGTGACGCCGGCCGAGCAGCGGTCCCGCGCCACCGCACGCTCACGGCAACGCTCGAGTGGAGCCACGATCTCCTCACCGCACGGGAGATGGCCGTCTTCCGGCGCCTGGCGGTTTTCAGTGGCGGCTTCACCATCGATGCGGTCGAGCAGGTGTGCACCGACGAACTCGTCGACGACCTCGAGGTGTTCGAGTGCCTGTCGTCGTTGGTCGACCGATCGCTCGTCGTGCCTCCCGACGACGACCGTTCACGGTTCCGCCTCCTCGAGGTGGTACGGCAATTCGCCGAACGACAACTCGACGCAACGGGTGATCGGGCGGCGACACAGCGACGTCACTTCGAATGGGCGCTCGGACTAGCCCAGAGAGCAGCACCCGTCGAACGGATCTCGGGCACCTGGCAGCTCGTCGACGAAGCGCCGAATCTCCGAGCAGCGATGACGTCGGCGCGCGATTCGTCGGCAGTGGACGGTGACGAGCGGCTGCTGCTCGCCTACACACTGTGGCGGTACATGCTCGAGTCCGGGCGGATCCCGGAAGGTCTGGTCTGGCTCGACGAGGCACTGGCCGGCCGCGAGACGGAGGGCACGCTCCTCGAAGCCCGTGCACTCGATGCGGCGGGCTTCCTCCGCAGCCTTCGTGGAGACTTCGACACGGCCCGCACGCAGGTGCGTCGCTCGCTCGAACTCTGCCGCGATCTGGGCGACGAGCTGTCGACGGCGTGGACGTTGTTGCGGTTCGGTCTCGTGTGCGGTGTCCAGGGCGCCGTCGACGATTCGTCCTCGCCGTTCGCCGAGTCGCTCGAGATCTTCCGACGACTGGACGACCCCGCCGGAACCGTGTGGGCTCATCTCGAGACCGGTCGGGCGCTGTTCGCCGGGGACGAGATCGTCGCGGCGGAGCAGCAGTTGGCGGCGGCGGTGGCGGTCGGCTCGAACCTCGACGAGAGCGCTCGCCGATACGCGCGGGCGGGGCTCGCCGCATGTCGGCTGATGCTCGGTGACGACCAGATCGACGAGCTGTCGGAGGCGATCGTCCACCTCGAAGCTCTCGGCATGCTCTACACCAGCACGCAGGCGCTCATGAGTGCATGTGCCGCCACGATCGACTGTGGGGCCTGGGATGCAGCAGTCGACTATGCCGGACGCGCGTTGGCGATCACCCATCGCAGCGGTGGCGTGACGCAGTCGGTCCATGCGCTCGAGTGGGCGTCGCTCGCACTCAGCGGTCGGGGGGACGTGGACCGAGCCGTCCCGCTGTTCGAGTACGCGCTCTCCGAACGGGTGCGGCTCGGATCGATCGTGCCGCCCCTGGTGGTCCGGCTCGAGCAGCGTGTCGCCGGCGAGCTGTTCGCTGCGATCACCGACCGGGGTCGTGTCGGGCGATCGGGTTCGCAGCTGATGCTCGACGACGTGGTTCGTCTCGCTCGTGCATCGACGGTGATCGAAACCACGGCGGCCTGACCGCCGGGCACTCGATCCGCAACTGCGGTGACCTTGGGCCCTGTCTGCGGTGCCGTTCTCGGCCGAGAGTGGGCTCTGGTCGACGTTGTTCGGAACGACCGTGGATGGGAGTGTCATGACGACTCGTGGTGGACGGACGCCGATCGTCGCCGCGCTCGTGGTCGGCCTCGGCTTGATCGTGGCGCCGTTCCTGTTCCAGATGTTCGAACGGGCGCCCCTCGGCGGCGAGATGATCGACGAGTTCGAGCCGTACATGACCAACGAGCAGGTCGCACTCTTCCGCGGGTACCTCGCAGAGATCGATGCCGCGAACACCGAGGCTGCCGAGTCACTGCTGCCCGACCTGGTGACGGCCGGGGTGGTGACCGACGCCGAGATCGACACGGCGTACGTGTCGATCGTCACCCTGAACGAGCAGTGGCCGACCATCGACGCCGACATGTCCGATCTGATCGATCGAATGGAGGCCAACCTCGACAACTACGCCGCCGTGGCCGCGTTGCCACCGTTTCCGATGTTCCCCTGGTTCTTCGTCGTCCCCGGTGCAGCGATCGCGATCACAGCGGCTGTGGCGCTGGTGCGCCGCCGCAACTCGTCCGGGGCCCGGCCGGCGACCTGGGTGCTGCTCGGGCTCGGCCTGGCCGTCGCCGCAGCACCGGTCGCGTTCCAGATGTTCGAGCGCGCACCGAAGGGTGCGGACATGATCGACGACTTCCGCCCGATGATGACCCGTGAGCGGGTCCAGGACGTGCAGGGCTACTTCGTCACACTGGGGGCGGCCGAGGGCCAGCTCCGTGCCCAGGCCGTTCCGGCTCTGATCGACGCAGGCGGCGCCGCCGCCGACCACCCTGCGATCGCACAGTGGTCGAGCGACTGGCCCGCCATCCTCACCGACTTCAATCCGATGGTTGCCACGATGAGCGACAACGTCGACAACTACGACGCCGTGGCTGCCCTGCCGCCGTTCGATCTCTTCCCCTGGTTCTTCGTGGTCCCGGGTCTCCTGGTGGCGGGTCTTGCTGCGTTCGCCCTGCAGGCAGGTCGTGCCGGCAGGGCGAACGCTGACTCCACACCCGCTGACTCCACACCCGCTGACTCCACACCCGCCGACTCCCCACGCAGTGATTCCCTGCGGGCCGATGCTGCGTCCGCCGATGCTCGATCCGCCGACTCTCCATCGGCCGGCACTCCACCTGCGGAGCCGTCGCACTCGGCGTCAGCAACGGCCGCACCCCCCGATTGAACGGCAAGGAGCCAATCATGCATGCACACCCACCCATCCGCCGGACGCGACGCGCCGTCGCCGGCCTCGCCGGAGCGATGCTCCTCGTGGTCGGCTGCGGAAGCGACGACGATGCGAGTTCCGACACCACCGAGGCGCCGGCTGCAACCGAGTCCGCCGCCGAGACGACCGAGGCTCCTGCCGGCACGGACGCACCTGCGGCCACCGAGGCGCCCGCTGCCACGGACGCCCCGGCCGAGACTGCGGCGCCGACCACGGAGGCGGCGCCGACGTTCGAGGGCGAGTTGGTCGGGACGTTCTCGATCGACGCAGCCGTCTGCGACGACCCGGCGACGGCGTCGGGTTCGTACTTCCGGATGCTGCAGCCCGACGGCACGCTCGACGCCGGCCCGTACATCCCCAACGCCGACTCGGTCTGCGCCGACACCACCTTCAGCGGGCTCGCTCCGGGTGCCGACGGCGGGCTCGTGACGGGCCAATGGCAGCCGGCGCCCGACCCGGCCTTCGACGATGGAGGCAATGCGCTCGCCGCCGGCGTCTTCGAGCCGGTCACCTTCTTCGCAGTGGCGTTCGCCGGTGCGACGGATCCGGCCGAGGCCGCTCCGGCGGTCGACGCCGCCGACGGTGTGCTCTCTGGCGATCTGTCGGCCTTCACTGCGTACTACGGCGGTGGCAACTTCAACCAGGGAGCCCCCAAGCCCGACGGATCAGGTGAGGCACCGACCGGCACGATCGATCCCGAGACCGGTGCCTACGTGCTCGACTGGACCAGTCAGATCGCCGGCGGTTCGTTCGACGGGTTCGTGGGTGTGTGGCATCTCGAAGGGACGTTCACGCCGGCATCCTGACCGGCTCGATACGCCGCTGCTCGCAGCACGTCACTAAGTTCGGACCAACGCCTCGACCTCGACCCTGGGAGCAGATGATGGCCGGTCTCGAATCCACCCCCGACATGTACGACCTGCGGATGTCCGAGGAGGTCCGCCCGCTGTACGACGCGGTGAAGAAGTTCATCTACACCGAGGTCGAGCCGATCACGGCCGAGTTCTTCCGGCTCGGCGCCGATCGCGAGGACCGCTGGTCGTACGCGCCGGGCCAGCTCGAACTGCTCGAATCGGTGAAGGACAAGGCCAAGGAACAGGGCCTGTGGAACTTCTTCCTGCCCGACGCCGAGACCGGTGAGGGCCTGAAGAACCTCGACTACGCCTACATCGCGATCGAGCTCGGAAAGAACCCGCTGGCGTCGGAGTCGATGAACTGCGCCGCTCCCGACACCGGCAACATGGAGGTGCTCGAGCGCGTCGGCACGCCCGAGCAGAAGGAGAAGTGGCTGAAGCCGCTCCTCGCCGGTGAGATCCGTTCGGCCTACGCCATGACCGAGCCCGACGTGGCGTCGTCCGACGCGAAGAACGTCGCCTGCAAGGCGGTCCGCGACGGTGACGAGTGGGTGATCTCCGGTGAGAAGTACTACATCTCCGGCGCCGGCGACCCACGCTGCAAGATCATGATCACCATGGTGCAGACGAACCCGGACGCTGCCCCGCACCAGCGCCAGTCGCAGATCCTCGTGCCGATGGACGCCCCGGGCGTGGAGATCATCGGCCCGATGCACGTGTTCGGCAAGGACGACGCCCCGCACGGGCACATGCATCTGCGGTTCAACGACGTGCGCGTCCCCTACGAGAACGTGCTGCTGGGTGAGGGTCGTGGGTTCGAGATCTCCCAGGTGCGTCTCGGCCCGGGTCGCATCCACCACTGCATGCGCGCCGTCGGCCAGGCCGAGCGGGCGCTCGAGCTGATGGTCAAGCGCGGCCTCACCCGTGAGGCGTTCGGCAAGCGGGTGAGCAACCTCGGCAAGAACGTGGAGATGATCGCCCAGTCGCGTATCGAGATCGAGTCGATGCGTCGCATGGTGCTCACGGCGGCGAAGGCGATGGACGAACTCGGCAACGCCGAAGCCCGGGTGTGGGTGAGCGCCGTCAAGGCGATGGTGCCGATCCGCGTCTGCGAGATCATCGACAATGCGATCCAGATCCACGGCGCCACCGGCGTGTCGCAGTGGACCCCGCTCGCCGACATGTACATGTCGCAGCGCACCCTGCGTCTGGCCGACGGCCCCGACGAGGTGCACTGGTTCGTGGTCGGTCGCTCCGAGCTCACCCGGTGGGAGGAGGAGGGCGGGGCCACCTACGACCCGAAGACCGAGTACTACTCCCGCACCGACGAGATCGAGGACGGCGTCTTCTCCGGTCCCGCCTGACCGCCGCAATCGTCACCGCCGGACTGCGTCCGCGGTTCAGTACATCGAGCCGCAGAAGGGGGCGATCCCGGTCACGAACAATGCGTCCAAGCGGTCGAGCACGTCGGCCGGCGTGTGTTGCGGGATCTCACCGCTGATCGCGAGGTCGTGCCAGCTCACGCCGCCGAGGTAGGCGGCGGAGAGCCCGGCGATGCCGACCTCCACGTCGGCCGGTGCACTCGATCGTTCCGCTCCGGACTGCGACACCGACCACGTCCCACAGTTCGTGTCGAACATCGGGTCGTGCACGGCGATCACCACCGCATCGCTGCCGGGGCCGTACGAGCGGGCGGACAGCGCGGCATCCACATCGAGCAGCCGAACCCACTGATCGTCCATGCGGGCGCAGGTCCGGTACGCACGTAGGTCGTGGAGTGCACGCCGGACGGGCTCACCGACAGGCCGCGGCTCGGCGCGCCACGTGGTGATCAGGTCGATGCTCAGCAGGTACCGCCACAGGTCGAGCTCCACCTGCGGTGACGAGCCCCACAGGTCGCTCACGGTGCCGCTGCCGGTCGGGTTGTTCGCGAAGCCGTCCTCCCACTGCACCACGTAGTGGACGTAACCGTCGTCGGTTCCGTCGGCGCCGGTGTGCACGGCCACGAAGGTGCCCTTGTCGTGCAGTTGGGTGCTGGGTTGTGTGGCGTCCGCGAGCAGGCGGGGCCAGTACCAGTCGGGGCGGCTGATCGTGCCGACGTGCCATCGAGCGGCTCGCTCGTACACCTCCGGCACGGTCGCCAGGACCTCGTGCTGCTCGAGCAGGCGCATCGAGCCCGGGCCGGGAGCGACCCGCAACGGCGTCGCATCGCCGGCGGTGAGTGACATCGACACGGCCTCGGTCGCCAGCCCGAATCCGAAGCGGCGATAGATCGGTGTCTCGCTGGCGATCAGCGTGGCCATGGGCTTTCCGTCGGTGTGCGCCTCGCGCAGGAGGCGGTCCATCATGCGGGTCAACAGGCCGCGCCGCGTGTGGGTGGGCAGGACGCCCACCCGGGTGACGGCGGCGATGGGTACCTTCACGCCGCCGGGCACGGTGGAGTCGAACGGGAACGCCGCCACGTGTCCCACGCAACGGTCGCCGTCCCATGCGGCGAACGAGGTGGTGCCGTCCCATGACGCCTGCCCGGCCTCGAAGACCTCGTCGGTGGTGGGTCCGCTCAGCAGGGCGGTGCGCACGGTGCCGGTGACCGCGCGTCGCTCCTCGACCGCCACCGGCCGGATGTCGATGTCGTCCATGCGAGCCACGTTGTCACACCCCTGCCGACTCGAGGGCGTCGGATTCCTGTCGATGAGTGTCCGGCCGACCTGTGTGGCCCTTGGCTCATCGCAAAGCGAGGTGATCGGCTGTCGATGAGTGTCGGGCCGACCTGTGTTGCCCTTGGCTCATCGCAACGCGAGGTGCGATGCGATGGCCGGGGGGTCAGACGGCGAGGAGGTCGCGGGCGCCCGTGTCGCTGCTCGGGTGACGCAGCTTGCTCATCGCCCGAGCCTCGATCTGGCGGATGCGCTCACGGGTGAGGTTGAAGTGCTCGCCCACCTCTTCGAGGGTGCGCGGCTCACCACGATCGAGGCCGAAGCGCAGCTTGAGGATCTCGCGCTCGCGCTCGTCGAGCGGCGCCAGCAGTCGCGAGATCTCCTCGGGCAGCAGTGCCGTGGCGGCCACTTCGAACGGCGATTCGGCCGAACGATCTTCCACCACGTCGCCGAGTTCGGCGTCGCCGTCTTCGCGCAGTGGTTCCGACAGCGAGAGGGGTTCGGCGGCGAAGCGGAGCGCCTCGGTGACCTTGTCCTCGGGCATCTCGACTTCCTTGGCCAGCTCGGACAGCGTGGCAGGACGGCCGTACTTCAGCTCGAGTCGCGAGCGTGCCTTCTGCAGGCGGGCGAGCGTGTCGCCGGCGTGCACCGGGAGGCGGATCGTGCGGCCGGTGTTGGCGATGCCGCGGGTGATCGCCTGGCGGATCCACCAGGTGGCGTAGGTGGAGAACTTGAAGCCCTTGCGCCAGTCGAACTTCTCGACGGCGTGCATCAGGCCCAGGTTGCCCTCCTGGATGAGGTCGAGCAGAGGGAGGCCCGATGCCTGGTACTTCTTGGCGATCGACACCACCAGCCGGAGGTTGGACTGCACGAACTGACGCTCGGCCTCTTCGCCCTTGCGGGCGGTGCGGCGCAGCTCGCGCTTGCGGGCCGGGGTGAGCTCGCCACCGGTGTCGAGCTCGGCGATCGCCTCGTTGCCCGCTTCGATGGCCTTGGCGAGTCGCACCTCGTCGTCTTTCGTCAGCAGCGTGTACTGCCCGATGTCGGTGAGGTAGAGACGGACGAGGTCTTCGTCGTCGCGGTCGACGCGGTCTTTGGCCACCTGGTGCTCCTACTGTGTCGTTTCGACGCCGGTGTCGAGGTGACTCGGTTCCGGCGTGGAGGATTCGGCGTGCGAGTGTGTCGGACGGCAGTGGTGATGAGGGATGTGCACGAAGGCTGCCATGAGACGATGGTCACGATACCGACGGCGCCCGATGCGTCAACCAATGGATCGAGCCGGTGACACCGATATCGGCGTTTTCGATACGCCGAAGGGGGCTATCTGAATGAGTGATGAGGGGATCTCGCCGCCCGATGGCGTCACGACCAGCGACACCGGCCGCGGGCACGAGGAGGACGCGCACGAGGACGACGCGCACGACGACGGCGCAGTCGACCTCACCGTGGTGACGATGCGGTTCGACGCCGCCGACGACGAGGCGCTGCTGGCCGTCCTGTCCAAGTACGTCGTGATGACGCGGATGGCCGACGGGTGCCGCAACGTCGACCTCTGCTCCAGCATCACGCGGCCGGGCCGGCATCTCGTGGTGCAGAAGTGGGAGTCGCCCGAGCATCAGCGCATCCACTTCGACTCGGAGGCGATGGTGGAGATGGCACGCTCGTGCGCCGGGATCCTCTCGGGGCCACCCGACATCGACCTGTGGGAGGGCACCAGCGCCCACGACCTCCGCTGAGGATCCCGCGCTCCGGCCGGAACGTGGGGGACGACCGCGAGCGGGTGCAGGTAAGAGGTGCTGGCAAGGGGGGCGACAGGTCGAGCCCACGGATACAATCACCGGACCATGGCAAATCCTGTGTTCAACGACGCGACGATCAAGAACGCGCAACAGGCTGGTTGGGCCGCGCCCGCCGCCGGCAGTCACACCACCACGCAGCCCGTCAGCGACGGTGCCGTCAGCGGTTGGCAGCGGGCGATGACGGTCAACGGCACCATCTCGGCCTCGGCCGTGTTGCTGGTCCTTCTCATCATCTCCGGTGCCTTCGGTTGGCAGGCCGCCGAGGGTCCCACCGTCGTCGACAGCGACGGCATCGCCCAGGAGACCTTCCAGTTCCCGGCCATTGCGATGGTCGGCATCATCGTCGGCTTCATCGCCGTCATCGCCTCCAGCTTCAAGCCCACCCTCGCCAAATTCCTCGGCCCGGTGTACGCACTCGGCTACGGCTTCGCCGTGGGCGCGATCTCCAAGGGCTACGAGACCTTCTACGACGGCATCGTCGTCCAAGCGGTGCTCGGCACGGTGTCGGTGCTGATGGTGATGCTGGTGCTCTACCGCACTCGCATCATCAAGGTCACCGACAAGTTCCGCCGCGCCGTGATCTTCGCGACGCTCGGCGTGATGGTGCTCTACCTGTTCTCGTGGATCCTCAGCATGTTCGGCACCACGCTGCCGTTCCTCAACGGCGACAACATGGCCCTCAGCATCGGATTCTCGGTGCTGGTGTGTGGTCTCGCCGCCGCCAACCTGGCCCTCGACTTCGACTTCATCGAACGGGGCGTCAACGCCGGCCTGCCGAAGACCTACGAGTGGGTCGCGGCACTCGGCCTCGTGGTCACGCTCGTGTGGCTCTACCTCGAGCTGCTGCGCCTCATCTCCTACCTGCGCCAGTGATCTCGCCGGCAGCCGGCCCCACGGCCATCGGTGCGTGGGCCAGGCTGTCGGGGTGAACGAACGATCGAACGCCGACGGCGGCAGTCTCCTCGAGGCGGCCGCCGTCGCCGCGCTCGGCGGCATGTTCGGCTTCGCCGCCGGGGCGCCGTTCGGACTGGCGCTTCCGGCGGCCGCGGTCGCGGCGGCCAACGGTGCACTGTCGGGGTGGCGGCGGATCTACGACTGGGGATGCTCGAACGGCCTGGTGGCGTTCACGCTCGATTCGACGTGGGCGGCCCCGATGACGCTGGCGTCGCTCGGCTCGCACGTCCTCGGTGCCGTGCGCGGGCGGCCCGGCTACGACGCATCACTCAGCATGCGGCAGAACCGTCACGTGTACCGCCGGGGGTTCGTGCCGCGTCGCGGGTTCGTGATCACGATCGGGAACGTGGTGAGTGGCGCCGGTGACACGTCGGTGGCCCGTCGGCGCCGGCTGGTCGACGATCACGAGAACGTCCATGTCTGGCAGGCCCGGTGGTTCGGCCCGCTCTACCCGCTGCTCTACGGCGGCTGGATGATCGTCGGTGGTGCCGTCGGCGCCGTGGTGTGGCTCGTGCGGCCGGCGTCGGCGAGTGTCGTGCGGATGGTGGAGACGTGGGCGTACTACCTCAATCCGTTCGAGTGGTGGGCGTACAGCCGCGACGGTCACTGGCCGCCGTCGGGCAAGGTGGCCGGCGCAGGGTGGCGTCGCCCGATGGTGCGCCCGTTCCGTCGTCCCTGAGCGTCGCCTGCGTCTGGGTTCGCGTGACGGAAATGTCGGGACGCCCCGACGAAAGCGTCACGCAAACGGTGGTGCGCCCGACGCGGCGGCTGCCCGGGTGTCGCCGTCACAGGCCGAGGCGCGACATGAGGGCAGGGGCGATGCGCAACGTGTGGCGGACGTCGAAGTGGTCGGGGTCCTCGCGCACGAGCACGCCGTCCACGATCGGCCGGCAGGTGGGGAAGTGGGGACAGGCGAACGGCGTCATGTCCACCGTGGAGACCCCGTCGCGTTCGGTGGCGAGGGCGCGCAGGAGGGGCGTCTCCACGTGCGGCCACTGCTCGACGACGAACGCGCACTCGTCCACGACTGCCGCCGCCGACAAGCAGTTCACCGGGTGGAACGGTGCGTTCGGGAGTGGCTCGAGCAGCACGATCCGCCGGCCCGGTCCGGCGAGCCGGTCGAGCGACCGGGCCGATGCCGATTCGATGAGTTGCACGCCGGACAGGTCCGGATCGGTCCCGCGCTCGGGGCGGGGGACGACGCCGTAGGCCTGCGTGGTCTGATCGTGGTTGGCGATCACCACCACGTCGGGGTCGTAGTCGTCGACGTACCAGTCGTAGAGCGCGTCGCGCTGATCACGGCAGAACTGCTTGGCGCCTTCGGCGGGCAGTGCATCGCGGTACAGCAGGCCGTCCTGCCACGGGCAGCCGTTGCCCGACACGGTGGCCATGGTGAGGTCGTTGGCGTCGGCGTGGTCGTTGAAGGCGGCGTTGAGCTTGGTGGCATGGCTGTCGCCGATCAGCAGGATGCGCTCGCCCGCTCCGTCGACGCTGACGCAACCGGCGACGTCGGTGGGCACCTCGTTGACGCACCCCGACTTCTCCACGAAGTCGGTGGTGACCGGTCCTCGTCCGAGGTCGTCGGGGACGGGGATCGGCTCGGTCGGCGCCGGTCCGAACGGCAGCGGGATCGGGGGGTCGGACTCGGCGGCGGTCGGCCGAGCGTCGCCGGTCGCCGGTTCCCCGTCGTCGGCCGGTGGGCCGGCGACCAGGGAGGTGTCGGGCGAGTTCGCAGGGTCTGCCGCTTCGGACGGCCGGGTGGACGGCCCGTCTGCTCCGGGCGGTGGCAGCGCGCCGAGAGAGGGATCGTTCCCCACCGGTGCCGCGGCCGGGGCAGCTCCCTCGGCGGCAACGGCGCCCGGTCGTTCGGCGAGACGCAGCATGCCCACGTCGGAGCGCAGGATCGCCGGCACGACCGCAAGACCGAGCGCAAGGGTCGTCACGATCGCCACGCCGACGGTGACCAGGTTGCTCCGCCGGTCGGCGCCGACGTTCAGTCGACGCACCGGGCGTTCCAAAAGGTCCATGCTCAGTTTGGCGAGTCCGGTACTGACGACGGCCACGATCACGACGGTGCCGCGCGGACCGATCTGGAACACCCGACCGAGCAGGATCACCACCGGCCAGTGCCACAGGTACGTGGCGTAGGAGATGTTCCCGAGTGTCACCAGCGGGCGCGAGCCGAGCATCCCGGCGGGTGTGAGGGTCGAGCGGGCCGCGGCCGTTCCTGCGGTCGATCCGATGACCGCCACGATCACGACGAGCGTGGACACCGTTGCCAGGAGGCCGCGGTCGACGGGGTCGAATCCGAAGGTGGTGGCGAGCACCACGAGCGTGGCGACACCGGCCACGAGCACCGAGCCCCACGGCACGCCGGTGGGCATCCGCCGGAGTGTGCCGGTGGAGCGGGTGGCGATCAGTGCGAGAGCGGCACCGGCGAGCAACTGGTACGCACGGGTGTCGGTGCCGTAGTAGGCGCGCACCACGTCGTCGGCTGCGACGACGACGGCCCACGCTGCGCCGGCCAGCGCGGCGACGATCAGGCTCACCGTGGCTGCCCGCGGATGTCGGCGCCAGAGCCGGAGGAGTACGACGGCGATCAGCGGCCAGACGATGTAGAACTGCTCCTCCACCGACAGCGACCAGAGGTGGAGGAACGGGCTCGATTCGAGCGATTCGGCGAAGTAGTCCTGGCCCTCCCGGATGAAGTGCCAGTTGGCGATGTAGAGCAGTGCCGACCGCGCATCACCGACGACGGCCGCTCGCTCGAACGGCGTCGCGACACCGAGGTACAGCACGGCCGTGGCCCCGATGGCGATCCAGGCTGCGGGCAGCAGGCGGCGGGCGCGACGGGCGTAGAAGCGGGGCAGGTCGATCCGGCCGTGGTGGAGGTGCTCGATCAGGAGCAGCCGCGTGATCAGGAAGCCCGAGAGGACGAAGAACACGTCGACGCCGATGAACCCTCCCTCGAAGCTGGTGAGTCCGCTGTGGAACGCCACCACGAGATAGACGGCGACCGCCCGGAGCCCGTCGAGGGCGTGGATGCGATCGGGCGTCGGCAGGAGCCCGTCACCACGTCGGGTGATGCCGGTCGGCTCCGGCCGCACGTCCGTCGTGGTCACGGCCGCCGAGGATAAACCACCTTTGCGTGACGGAAATGTTGGAGCGCCCCAAAGAAAGCGTCACGCAGACGAGAAGCCTCACGACGGCTCGGGCGGGACTCGGACGTTTGCGTGACGGAAATGTTGGAGCGGGCCAAAGAAAACGTCACGCAAACGAGAACGGCGCCGGCGTCCGGGCGGGTGGCGGGTCAGGCGGTGACGGCGCGGAGGAGGTCGAGCAGGGCTGCGTCGAACTCGGCCGGCTTCTCCTGCTGGGTCCAGTGGCCGGCGTCCTCGATCATCCGGGTGCCGCGGTGGTCGGGGAGCAGCGCCTCCATCGCGGCGACGTACTCGGGCCGGCCGGCGATCACGCCGTCCCTGGTGCCGCCGATGAACGCGGTCGGCATCGCCGGCGCCGGCAGGCCGTCGGTGATCCGGTGATCGGCGTCGAGGTTGCGATACCAGCTCAGCGGGCCGAAGAAGCCGCTCGTGGTGAACTGTTCCACGTACACCCGCAAGTCCGCCTCGGAGAGCCACTCCGGTAGGCCGTCGGGCACCGGCTCACCGCGGGTGATCGAGTCGAGGAAGCCCGTCCCCTCCATCGGCGGCAGTGGATCCGGTGCCGGTCCGTACATCTCACCCGATCCACCCCACAGCGTGAGCCGCATCGTCTCGGCCACGTCGGCTTCGAGTTCGGCCTCGGCGGGGCCCACGGGCTGGAAGTAGAGCATGTAGAAGAAGCGGTCGCCCGAAGCGGCACGGAACAGCTCCGTCGGCGGAGCCGGCCACGGCGTGTAGGGCACGCTCACGTTGACGAGGCCACGGACGCGGTCGGGATGGAGCCGCGCCAGGTCCCACACCACCAACGCCCCCCAGTCGTGCCCCACGAACAGGGCCTGCCGGGCGTCGACGTCGTCGAGCAGCCCGATCAGATCGGCGCAGAGATGGTCGGTGCGATAGGCCTCGACCTCGCGAGGTGCCGACGATGCGGCATAACCGCGCTGGTCGGGTGCCAACACCCGGTAGCCCGCGGCCACCAGCGGGTCGATCTGATGACGCCACGAGTGCGAACTCTCGGGGAAGCCGTGCACGAGCACCACGACCGGATCGCCCGGCGTGCCCGCGTCGATCACGTCGAGTTCGACGCCGTTGGTGCTGATCCGTCGCCGGGTCGTGGCCATCGGGTCAATCTACGACGGACGTCGACCGCACCGACTGCCCGTGCCGTCCCGACGGAGCGTCGATGGGTCTGCTCGACGCCCCGACCGGACGCTGCGATCAGAGGTAGTAGCCGGAGATGTCGACGACGAAGTCGGTGGCGCCGACGCCGGTGGGCCCGCACTGCACCTGGATGATCGCACCGGGGCCGCAGCCCGAGATCGTGCTGTTGGCGATGTTCATGCCCGGCTGGTAGTTCAACGTGCTGGTCGACGGCGCCGGCGTTCCGTCGGGGTACACCGCGAGGTTTCCGACGGCGACGGGGCTCGCGGCCGTGAGGTTGAGCACCACACCGGCGGCGTTGGAGGGGACGCCCGAGCTGTTGAAGGTGCAGTCGACGGCGCGGTTCTCACCGGGGCTCAGCGGGCCCTTGACGACGCCGAGTGGCTGCTGACCTTCCCGTGAGTCGTAGACGCGGACCGGTGCGATGAGCGTCAGCGCTCCCGCCGTACCAGCCGCACCGAGGCGCTGCCACGTGCCGGGGGTGCCGGCCACCGTGCAGTACCAGAGGATGCCGTCGCCGTCGGCGATGATCTCGCCGCGCGAGTGCTCGTCGCTTCGCGCCGGTGGGGCGTCGCCGTCGTTGTAGAACTCGGCGTTCGCCCTGCCGCCACGAGCCAGGAGCCCGGTGGCTGCGCCGGCACCGAACCCCACGACACCGACCCCCGCCGGGGTGGACGAGTAGCCGTACATGCCGTGGTCGATGACGTTGCGGGCATAGCCGGCGACGGCTGCCGGATAGGCCGACGCATCCTGTCCGATCGGGAAGATGCCCGACGGGGTGTCGCGGGCGAGGAAGACGTTGGCGGCGGTGGTTCCGACGACACCCGTCGTCTGCGGACCGCCCGTGGTGTTCGTGTACGCCAGGACGGTGTCGTTGCGGTTGCCGGCCGTGGTGGTGGTCGTCTCGCCAGCGGTGACAGCTTCGCCGTCGGCAGCCGCCACGCGTCCCGTCGTATTCGA
>Ga0102928_1000727_pt1 | contig 21235 bp, 25 predicted proteins | sample SalPonR1_B_D1_MG_FD_78504 | JGI IMG/M metagenome (GOLD analysis project Ga0102928, IMG submission 78504) | Salt pond soil microbial communities from South San Francisco under conditions of wetland restoration - Salt Pond MetaG R1_B_D1_MG | ecosystem: Environmental > Aquatic > Marine > Intertidal...
CCGGGTGAGGAGAATGAGGGGGATTCGCGCGAGGACCGCGTCCGCCTTCATTCGGCGGCAGAGTGCGGCCCCGGTCATGTCCGCGAGCGCCTCGTCGGCAATGACGAGATCGGGCGCGTCGCGCCGCGCCGCCTCGATCACGTCCTCGCCCGTCGCCGCGTCGGTCACGGCGTACTGCCCCTCGGCAAGCCGGGCCCTGAGCAGGATCCGGTTCGAAGACGCGGCGTCCGCGATCAGGATGCGACCGGGCATGGAAGACCTCTCGAATTTGCGGCGAATTGGCCGCGGTTCGTTGAGGCTTCGCCCATTTCGGTTAAGAAGCCCTTTAGGGGCCTGTCACGTGGAGGAAAGATGCAGCGGGAATCCGCCGATACCGTCGCGATACGGGCGCTTGGCTGGCTCGCCGGGAACGACGACCTGCTGCCGGTCTTCCTGGGCTCCACGGGCGCCAGCCTCGACGATCTTCGCACTGCGGCCGGGGATCCCGGGTTCCTCGGGTCGATCCTCGAGTTCCTGATGATGGACGACGCATGGGTCGTCGCCTTCTGCGAGGCCGAAGGTCTGCCCTACGAGGCGCCGATGCAGGCGCGTCGGGCGCTTCCCGGCGGCGATCAGGTGAACTGGACCTAGCGGCGCCCGGCGAAGAACGTCTTCAGAAGCGCCGCCGAGTCCTCCGCGCCAATCGCGTCGTAGACCTCGGGCACGTGGTGCGATTGCGGATGCGCGAAGACACGGGGGCCGTGCGCCACGCCGCCCGACTTCGGATCGGCCGCCCCGTAGTAGAGCCGCGCGATCCGGGCCTGGGCGATCGCCGAGGCGCACATCGGACAGGGTTCGAGCGTCACGTAGAGATCGCAGCCCGCCAGGCGCTCTGACCCGAGCGCCCGGGCCGCCGCGCGAATCGCCAGAAGCTCGGCATGGGCGGTGGGGTCGGCCAGTTCCCTGGTGCGATTCCCGGCCGACGCGACCACGGCGCCGTCCGGCCCGACGACGACGGCGCCCACCGGCACCTCGCCCCGGTCGCGGGCCGCGCGGGCCTCGGCCAGCGCGGTGTCCATATGGCTGCGGAACGTCATGCCCTCTCATGACGCGCCGGGCTCCGCCGCTCAAGACGCTTTCGCCCGGACGCGCGCCGCGCTAGAGCGGGGCCATGTCCGACACCACCCCGCCCGGCGAGCGGATCGCCAAGGTCATCGCGCGCTCCGGCCGCGCCTCCCGGCGCGAGGCCGAGCGACTGATCGAGGCCGGCCGCGTGGCGGTCAACGGAAAGACGATCCCCTCGCCCGCACTGAACGTGACGGGCAAGGACCGCATCACCGTCGACGGCGCCGAATTGCAGGAGGCGGAGCCGCCGCGGCTGTGGCTCTACCACAAGCCTGCGGGCCTCGTGACGACGGAGAAGGACGAGAAGGGGCGGCCCACCGTCTTCGGGGCGCTGCCGCCGGACATGCCGCGCGTCCTGTCCGTCGGACGGCTCGATCTCACGTCCGAGGGTCTTCTGCTTCTCACGAACGATGGCGAGATCAAGCGGCGGCTCGAATTGCCGTCGACCGGCTGGACCCGGAAGTATCGCGCGCGGGTTCATGGAGAGCCCGAGGACGAGACGCTGGAGCCTCTGCGCCGGGGGATCGAGGTCGAGGGCGTGAGATACCAGCCGATGACGGTCACGCTCGACCGCCAGCAGGGGTCGAACGCCTGGCTGACCGTGAGCCTGAAGGAAGGCAAGACGCGCGAAGTGCGGCGGGCGATGGAGGCCGTCGGGCTGACCGTGACTCGCCTGATCCGGGTAAGCTACGGACCCTTCCGGCTGGGCGAACTCAAGCCCGGCGAAGTCGAGGAGGTGCGCCCGCGGGTGCTGCGCGACCAGCTCGGGCTGACCGATGCGCCGGGGCCGAAGGTGGAGCGACGGCGTAGGCCGCGGCGTTAGGCGCCTGAGCGGACCGGCCAAACCGACAAATGCGGCAGTGCGGCTATAGCGCCCGCGCCCCCGACCGCTTATGTTGCGGACAAACGGAGGAATTCGTCCCCATGCAACGGCTCGCCCTCGCCGTCATCTTCGCGACTGTCGCCGTGGCTGCCATCGGGCTCGCCGCGGCGGTGGCGCGCGCGACCTGGCGGAATGTCGATGGCGCCATGCGCGACGAGGGACGCGGGGGCGAACTCATGCAGAAACTGGCGTTTTTCCTTCTGATCGCGCTGATCCTTTACGTCTCGACTCTCGGAGGGGCCTGATGGCGAAGCGCTACGGCGGCAAGTTCAGCCCCGGCGGCGACAATCCCGCCGGCGTGCCCAAGACGGGCCGGCCGCATGAAGGGCTGCGGCGCACACGCGCGGGGATGCGGGTGAATTTCCTCTTCCTCGCCCCCGCTCCACTCGTGATCGTGGCGTTCTTCCGCGAACCGGTGGGGCTTGCCTTCAACCTTGTCGCCTTCGGGATCCTGATGCTCGCGGCCTGGCTGACACGCGAAGGGCTGGTCGCCCAGGAAGCCTATGAGGCCCGCACCGTGGCGCGCCGGCCTGCCTTCCCGAGAAAGCTGTTCGGGAGCGCTCTGACCGGTTTGGGACTTTTCGTGGCGGGATTCGGGGCGGGGCAGGGTCTTCTCAATTCCGCGATCTTCGGAGTGCTCGGCACCGCGCTCCACGCGTTCTCGTTCGGGCCGGACCCGATGAGAAACAAGGGCATCGAGGGCGTTGACAGCTTCCAGACGGACCGCGTGGCGCGCGCCGTGGACGAGGCCGAAAAGCACCTCGCGGACATGAAGGAGGCGGTGCTCCGGGCCAACGACCGCGCGCTCGAGCGCCGGGTGGACCAGTTCCAGGCGACGGCGCGCGCGATGTTCCGGACCGTCGAGCAGGACCCGCGGGACCTGACGTCGGCACGGCGGTATCTCGGCGTCTACCTGCTGGGGGCGCGCGACGCGACGGTGAAATTCGCCGATCTCTACGCCCGGAGCCGGGACCCCAAGGCGCGCGCGGATTACGAGGCGCTCCTGAACGATCTTGAAAAGGAATTTGCGGCACGGACCGAAAAGCTCCTCCTCGACGACCGGACCGACCTCGACATCGAGATCGAGGTCCTGCGGGAGAGGCTGGAACGCGAAGGCGTGCACGCGCGATAGTGATTTTGAACGAGAGGGAGACGGCTTGATGTCGGAGATGGTGAGAAACGAGGCGGCGAAGGCGCTCGATATGGTCGAAGAGTTGAACAGGGCGACGCTGCCGGTGCCTGTGGAGGACGTCGTCCCCTATGAACGCGCCGATCCGAACCGCGCCGAGGAGATCGAGCGGCGCATGGCGGAACTCGATCTCTCGAACACCGGCTCCATCGTCGCCTTCGGCTCGTCGGCTCAGACCGAGCTTCAGCAGATCAGCCAGTTCATGCTTCAGGACGTCCGCAACAAGGACGTGGGTCCGGCGGGCGATTCGCTCCGCCAGATCGTGTCCACGATCCGCGGCTTCTCGATTACAGAACTCGACGTGCGCCGCAAGCGGACCTGGTGGGAGTGGCTCTCGGGCAAGGCCGCGCCGATGGCGCAGTTCGTGGCGCGGTTCGAGGACGTGCAGGGTCAGATCGACAGGATCACCGAGAACCTGCTCACCCACGAGCACAAGCTGATGAAGGACATCAAGTCCCTCGACGTTCTCTATGAAAAGACGCTGGATTTCTACGATGAGCTTGCGCTTTACATCGCGGCGGGAGAGCGCAAGATCGAACTGCTCGACAGGGAGGAAATCCCCGCCAAGCAGGCCGAGGTCGATGCGGCGCCCGAGGAGCAGGGCGTGATGAAGGCGCAGGAGCTGCGCGATCTGCGCGCGGCGCGCGACGATCTGGAACGGCGGGTGCACGATCTCAAGCTGACCCGGCAGGTCACGATGCAGTCGCTCCCGTCGATCCGGCTGGTGCAGGAGAACGACAAGTCCCTGGTCACGAAGATCAACTCGACGCTCGTCAACACCGTGCCGCTCTGGGAGACGCAGCTCGCCCAGGCGGTGACGATCCAGCGCTCGGCCGAGGCGGCGGGCGCCGTGCGCGAGGCGAACGACCTGACGAACGAGCTTCTGACGGCGAACGCGAAGAACCTGCGCGAGGCCAACAAGACGATCCGGACCGAGATGGAGCGCGGCGTCTTCGACATCGAGGCGGTGAAGGCCGCGAATGCCGAGTTGATCGGTACGATCGAGGAGAGCCTGCAGATCGCCGACGAGGGCAAGGCGCGGCGCGCCGAGGCCGAAGAGGACCTGATCAAGCTCGAACACGAACTAAAGGACGCGCTTTCGGCGGCGCGTGCGCGTGGGGGCAAGACGGCAAGCAACGCGGGAACCAGCGTTCCCCAAGCCTGAGAACCGATGTGAAGAAACGCCCTGGAGTCATTGCGGCAGCGCTCTTCGCGACGCTCGCCGGCTGCGACGATGCGCTGCTGATGCCGCCGGATCCGCCGCCCGCGCCGGAAGTCACGGCGGCCGCGCCACGGCCCGCCGACCCCGTGCCCTCGGAGGCGAGCCGGGATCTCGAGCGGTTCTACGCGCGGGTGGAGGCCAATCTCCGGGCCCAGGGCCTCCTGCGCACCGATGGCGGTGGCTCCGACGCGCCGTTCACCAGCGACGATCTCGCCCGCAACTTCGAGCGCATCGCGCTGTTCGAGGAGTTCGCGAATGTCGGGGGACGGCTCGTCGCGCAGCAGACCGAAAGTCGTCTTCACCGCTGGGAAGAACCCGTGAAGATCCAGCTCGAGTTCGGCGACCGCGTGCCGGAGGCCAAGCGGAACCGCGACCGTGTCTCGGTCGCGACTTTCGCGGCGCGGATCTCGCGGGCGTCCGGCGCGCCTGTGAGGATGGTCCGCGCGGGGGGCAACTTTCACGTCTTCATCGTGAACGAGGACGACCGTCGCACGCTGGGCCCCCGGCTGCGCGAGATCATCCCAGGGATCACCGGCGCGGCACTCGATACCGTGATCGACCTGCCGCGGTCGAGCTATTGTCTCGCCCTGGCCTGGGACCCCGACGACAGCGGCGGATACGAGCGGGCGGTGGCGATCATCCGTGCCGAGCATCCCGACCTCCTGCGGTTGTCGTGCATCCACGAGGAGATCGCGCAGGGCATGGGGCTGTCGAACGACAGCCCGCGCGCGCGCCCCTCGGTCTTCAACGACGACGAGGAGTTCGCGCTTCTGACCCGGCATGACGAACTCTTGTTGAAGATCCTCTACGACACGCGTCTCCGCGGCGGAATGACCCCTGCCGAGGCGATGCCCATCGTGCGCGAAATCGCGGTGGAGGTGATGGGCGGGGACAGCTGATGGCGGCCGCACACGGCATGGGCACGTGACGTCGGCGCTTCTCGCGGCGGCTCCGCTCGGCGTGGTTCTGGTGGCCATGGTCGCGCTGCGCCGCTCGGCCGCCGTTGCCGGGGCGCTGGGGCTGGCGGTGGCCGCCGTCCTCGCGGTGACGACCTTCGATCTCGGCGTCGCGACGGACGGGCGGCCTCGTGCGGCCGCGGCGGGCACGTTCGCGGAGGCTGCGCATTCAACGGCGGTGATCCTCTGGATCATCCTGCCGGCGCTCATGCTGTTCGAGTTCCAGAAGCGGACCGGTGCGATCGACCGGATCCGGGACATGCTGGGAGGCCTGACCGACGACCGGCGGCTTCAGGCCATCCTCATCGCATGGTTCTTCGGCCTCTTCATCGAGGGCGCCGCGGGCTTCGGCACACCGGTCGCGCTCGGTGCGCCGCTTCTCGTGGGTCTCGGCTACGATCCCGTCCGCGCGGTCGTGCTGGCGCTTCTGGGCCATGCGGCGGGCGTCTCCTTCGGCGCGGTGGGCACGCCGACGCTCGCGCAGGTGACGGTATCGGAGCTCGATCCGACGGCGCTTGCCGGCCGCGTCGCGCTTCTCCACGCCATCCTCGCGCCGGGGCTGCTCCTGCTCACGGTCCGCCTCGCGGGTGACGGGCCCCTCAGCCGGAGCGACGTGGCCTGGACCGCACTCGCGGCGCTCTGTTTCCTCGTCCCCTCGGTCGCGATCGCCGCGCTTGTCGGGCCGGAGGTGCCGAGCCTCGGCGGTGCGCTGATCGGCGTCGTGGCCTTCATCGCGATCCTCAGGCGGCGCGAGGCGGCCGGCCGGCTCGACGCGCGGGGGCTGTTGCCGGACCTTGCGCCCTATCTCGCCATCCTCGCGCTGGTTCTCGTCACGCGCCTCGTGCCGCCGCTCGCCGAGGCGCTCCGCGCGCTCGCCCTCGACTGGACGCTCTTCGACACGTTTTCGGGGAGCTTCGAGCCGCTCTATCATCCGGGGACCCTGCTGTTCGCCGGCCTCGGTCTCGCGGCGCTGCTGACCGGCAGGGCGGGACGGCTGGGCGGGGCCCTCGCGGCGGCGCTCCGCCGTCTCCTGCCGGTCGCGGTGGCGCTGCTCCTGATGCTGACGCTCTCGCGTCTCATGGTGCATTCAGGGATGATCGACACGCTTGCCGACGCGGCGGCGCTGACCGGCGCCGCCTGGCCCGCCGTAGCGCCCGCGGTCGGCGTCCTCGGCACGTTCATCACCGGATCGGCCACGGCCTCGAACATCCTCTTCACCGAGTTCCAGCTTTCGGCCGCCTCCGCCCTGTCGCTGCCGCCGCTCGCGATGACGGCGGCGCAGGGCATGGGCTCGGCCATCGGCAACGTCGTCGCGCCGCACAACATCATCGCGGGCTGCGCGACCGTCGGCCTCGTGGGCCGCGAAGGCGACATCCTGAGAAAGACGGCGCTGCCGGGCCTTGTCTATACGGCGGGCGGCGGGCTGCTCGTCCTCGGCTTCGTCTCGCTCTGAGGCGATCCGGTATGGCGCGCGCCGCCTGGTGCGCTAGACTGCCGCGCATCCTGGTTGGAACGCATTACCCGAGGACGGACATGGGCATTCTGGATTTCCTGAGCGGCGAATTCATCGACGTCATCCACTGGACCGACGACACACGCGACACGATGGTCTCGCGGTTCGAGCGCGAGGGCCACGCGATCAAGTACGGCGCGAAGCTGACGGTGCGCGAAGGGCAGGCGGCGGCCTTCGTCCACGAAGGTCAGTTGGCGGACGTCTTCACCCCCGGGCTCTACATGCTCGAGACCAACAACATGCCGGTTCTGACGACGCTGCAGCACTGGGACCACGGCTTCCGGTCGCCCTTCAAGTCCGAGATCTACTTCGTCAACACGACGCGGTTCACCAATCTCAAGTGGGGCACCAAGAACCCGATCATCGTCCGCGATCCGGAGTTCGGCCCGACCCGCATCCGCGCCTTCGGCACCTACGCGGTGCGTGTGAGTGATCCGGGGCTCTTCCTCATCGAGATCGTGGGCACCGACGGCGAGTTCACCAAGGACGAGATCACCTTCCAGATCCGCAACATCATCGTGCAGGAGTTTTCGCGCGTGATCGCGCAGTCGGGGATCCCGGTGCTCGACATGGCGGCGAATACCTCCGATCTGGGCGCGCTGGTGGCGGAGAAGATCTCCGCCACGGTCGCGGCCTACGGTCTGTCGATCCCGGAATTCTACATCGAGAACATCAGCGTACCGCCCGCCGTCGAGGCGGCGCTCGACAAGCGCACGTCGATGGGGCTGGTGGGCGATCTCGGCAAGTACACCCAGTTCTCCGCGGCCGAGGCGATGACCCAGCCCGGTGGCGAGGCGGGCGGCGCGATGGCCGCGGGGGTCGGCGCGGGCATGGGCATGGCGATGGGGGCGCAGATGGCGCGGCAGGGTCCGTGGGGCGCGCAAGCCGCGTCCGGCGCCATGCCTCCGCCGCCGCCGGCGGAGCACGTGTGGCACATCGCCGAGGGCGGGAAGACGAAAGGCCCGTTCTCGAAGGCCGCGATGGGACGGATGGCGTCCGACGGCGCGCTCGCGCGCGACAGCTGGGTGTGGACAGCCGGACAAGACGGCTGGATGCGGGCCGAGGACGTGACCGAACTCGCGCAGCTCTTCACGGTCTTGCCGCCGCCGCCGCCGGGGGCGTGAGGCGGTTTTTCCGTTGCCCCCGACGCGGCGCCGTCACTCCAGCCGGGCGGGAAAGCCCTCGGCCCTGAGGTCGGTTCCGAGCGCATCCTCGAGCAGCTTGACGATCTGCGTCGACTGCGCCTCGCCCCCGTAGGCGGCCCGGCCGGTCTCGAAGATCTCGCGGACACGTCCCGCGAGGTCGAGCGGCACGCCGAACTCCTCTCCGAACCCCGCCGCGAACCCGAGGTCCTTCAACGCGAGGTCCATGGTGAACGCCACGTCGTAACTGCCGTTCAGGATCAGCTGGCCTTCCGTCTCGTGCACGAAGGAACTGCCCGAGGACGCCGCGATGGCGGCCCAGGCCTGACCGAGGTCGAGCCCGCCGCGCTTGGCCAGCATCAACGCCTCGCCGCACCCGACGAGATGGATGAAGGCGAGCATGTTGGTGATGACCTTGATCACCGACGCCTGCCCGAGCGCTCCGATGTGGAAGATCCGCCCGCCCATCGCCTCGAGCGCGGGACGGTGCGCCTCGAAGAGCTCGGCGTCGCCGCCCGCGAGCACGGTGATCTCACCGGTCCGGGCGAGGTGCACGCCCCCGGTCACCGGGCATTCCAGCGTGCGCACGCCGTACTCCGCCGCCACATCGGCCAGCCGCAGGATATCGTCGCGGCCGAGCGTCGACATCTCGATCCAAGTCGCGCCGGACCGCATTTCCGGCAGCACCTCGCGCAAGATCGCCTCGCTGATCGCCGGCGAGGGCAGGCAGGTGACGAGCGCGTCGGCCTCTCGGACGGCTTCGGTCGGCGTCGCGGCCCAGTCCGCCCCTGCCGAGACATGGCGGTCTGCGAGCGCCCGGTCGCGGTCGTGGACGCAGACCTCGAGGTCCGCGGCGAGAAGATTCGCGGCGAGGTGCCCGCCGAGGTTTCCCAGCCCGATGAAGGCGTATTTCATGCGACCTCAGATCTTGACCGGTTCCATGACGTCGGGCGTCTTCACGTCGACGCCCGGCAGTCCGCGCACGAGCGCGTCGGCCGACTGCTCGAGAAGCGGAAACGTCTTGTAATGACAGGGAATGACGGTCCTGAAGTTGAAGTAGGTGTTCGCCGCCCAGGCCGCGCGCTCCATGTCCATCGTGAAATGCCCGCCCGCGCAGAGGATGCCGATGTCGGGATTGTGCAACTCTCCTATCCACGCCATGTCGGCCATGATGTCGGTATCGCCCGTGACGTAGATCGTGTGATCCTCGCCGGCGATCATGAAGCCCGCTTCCTTGCCGGCGTAGCGCGGGCCGTCCGGCGTGCCGATCGACGAGGAATGGACGGCGTTGACCATCGTCACCTTCACCTCGCCGAGCGACACCGTCCCGCCCTTGTTGAAACCGATGACCTCGATGCCCTCGGTCTCTCCCCACCAGCTCACCAGATCGAAGATCCCGACCACGGGTATGCCAAGCTCCTTTGCGAGCGGCACGGCTTCTGCCGCGTGATCGCCGTGCCCGTGGGTGACGAGGATGTGCGTCGCGCCCCGGATCGCCTCGTCGCGTCGTTCCTCGGGAAACACTGGGTTTCCGTTGGTCCAGGGGTCGATCAGGAGAACCTGATCGGCTATCTCGATGCGGAAGCTCGCATGTCCGAGCCAGGTGATTTTCATGAGGTCCTCCCTGGTTGCGGGTCCGACATAAACTCCGGACGAGGATGAGTCACGTGGAATGGACACGCTACATCGACGCGTATTGCGAACGGACCGATCCATCCTACTGGTCGGAGCCCGTCAACGCCGCCACCAACGCCGCCTTCCTGATCGCCGCCTTCGTCATGTGGCGGCGCACGAAGGGCCTCGATCTGCTTTTCGCGCCCGGCCTGATCGCGGTTCTGGCGCTGATCGGGATCGGCTCCTACCTGTTCCACACCTATGCGCAGGTCTGGTCTGCGCTCGCCGATACGACGCCGATTCTCCTGTTCATCCTGCTCTACGTGTTCGTCGCGACGCGCCGGTTCCTCGACATGCCGACCTGGATCGCGTTGGGCGTCACCGTGCTGTTTGTGCCCTACGGGGCTGCCGTGGGGGCGCTCTTCGCGACGATGCCGTTCTTCGAGGTCTCGTCCTTCTACTGGCCGGTTCCGGTCCTGATCCTCGTCTACGCCGCGCTCCTCGTCTTCCGGAAACCGGTGACGGCGCGGGGCCTCGCGATCGGGGCCGTCGTGCTGATTGTCAGTCTCGTCTTCCGTTCGATGGACGAGACAGTCTGCGAGACCGTTCCGCTGGGCACGCACTTCATGTGGCACATCCTGAACGCGATCATGCTGGGCTGGATGATCGAGGTCTACCGCCGCCACGAGCTGGGCGCCGATCAGGGCGGACTTGCGGCGCGTCGGGCAGGGGTTTAAACGCGCTCCCTGACCGGTAAGGAGAGCGCCCATGTCGATCGACATCGAGACCGCGCGCCGCGTGGCCAAGCTCGCGCGCATCAGGGTCGAGGAGGATGACCTTCCCGCGCTCGCGGGCGAGTTCAACACGATCCTCGGCTTCATCGAGCAGCTGAACGAGGTGGATGTCGAGGGCGTCGAGCCGATGACCTCGGTCACGCCCATGCGGCTGAAGCGCCGCGAGGACGTCGTGACGGACGGCAACATGCAGGACAGGATCCTGTCGAACGCCCCAGACGCGCGGGAAGGGTTCTTCGCGGTGCCGAAGGTGGTCGAATGAGCGAGCTTTCGAAGCTGACGATCGCCGAGGCGCGGGACCGTCTGCGAAACGGTGACGTGACCGCGGTCGACCTCACCGAGGCCTGCCTGTCGGAGATCGACGGCGCGGGCGCGCTCAACGCCTTCGTCCACAAGACGCCCGAGATCGCGCTGGAGCGCGCGAGGACCGCCGACGACCGGATCGCGGCGGGCGACGCGCCCGCGATGTGCGGCATTCCCGTGGGGATCAAGGACCTCTTCTGTACCGAGGGCGTGGCCAGCCAGGCGGCGTCCCACATCCTGAACGGCTTCCGGCCCGAGTACGAATCGACCGTGACCCGGCAACTGGCCGGAGCGGGCGCGGTGATGCTCGGCAAGCTCAACATGGACGAGTTCGCCATGGGCTCGTCGAACGAGACCTCGACCTATGGCGACGTGGTGAACCCCTGGAAGGTGGACGGCCGGAACCTGACGCCCGGCGGCTCCTCGGGCGGGTCGGCCTCGGCAGTGGCCGCCGACCTCTGCCTCGCCGCGACAGGCACCGACACCGGCGGCTCGATCCGCCAGCCTGCGGCCTTCGTGGGTATCACCGGGCTCAAGCCCACCTACGGGCGCTGCTCGCGCTGGGGCATCATCGCTTTCGCCTCATCGCTGGATCAGGCCGGGCCGATGACGAAATCCGTGCGTGACGCGGCGATCATGCTGCAGGCGATGGCGGGGCACGACCCGAAGGATTCGACCTCGGCCGACCTCCCCGTGCCCGACTTCGAGGCGATGCTGACCGGCGACATCAGGGGCAAGACGATCGGGATCCCCAGGGAATACCGGATGGACGGGATGCCCGACGACATCGAAGCGCTCTGGGCGAAGGGAGCCGACATGCTGCGCGACGCCGGCGCGAAGGTCGTCGACATCTCGCTGCCGCACACGAAATACGCGCTGCCCGCCTACTACGTCATCGCCCCCGCCGAAGCGTCCTCGAACCTCGCCCGCTACGACGGCGTCCGCTACGGCCACCGCGCGAAGCTCAGCCAGGGCGACGGCGTGACGGAGATGTACGAGAAGACCCGCGCCGAGGGCTTCGGGGCCGAGGTAAAGCGGCGGATCATGGTCGGCACCTACGTGCTGTCGGCCGGTTTCTACGACGCCTACTACAACCGGGCCCGCAAGGTGCGCGCGCTCATCAAGCGCGATTTCGACGCGGCGTTCGATCAGGGCGTCGACGCGATCCTCACGCCCGCGACCCCGTCCGCCGCCTTCGGGCTCGGCGAGATGGCCGAGGCCGATCCGGTGGAGATGTATCTCAACGACGTGTTCACGGTCACCGTCAACCTGGCTGGTCTTCCCGGCATCGCCGTTCCTGCCGGCATGGACAGGCAGGGCCTGCCGCTCGGGCTTCAACTCATCGGGCGGCCCTGGGAGGAGGGCGATCTTCTCAACACGGCCCTCGCGCTCGAGACCGCGGCTGGCTTTGTGGCGAAGCCCGACAAATGGTGGTAGCATTCCGAACCGCAACGAAGACGAGCAGGCATGTCATGACGCGGCTGGTAGTTTCAATTGCAGCACTCGCACTCGCGGCCTGTGCGCCGCAGGTGCCTGATTCCGCTGCCGGAGTGGGGTTCGGCGACTATCAGGGTTACGCCTCATCCCGGATCGAGCGTGACAGCGTCCTGACGGGGCAGGTGCCGCTCATCCCGGGCGACCGGGTCATCGCGCAGGAGACGATCGGGAACACCGACGGCCGCATCGCCGGGGCGCCGGCCGCCGGCGAGCCTTTGAGCGCGCTGGCAAACAATCCGGGGATTTCCGACGAGCAGAGCTTCGAGGCGGTAAGCGCGCGGGAGAGTATCGAGAGCGACGCCGAACGCCTTGCGCGGCTGCGCCAGGAATACGAGGTCATCGCACCCGAGCCGCTGCCGTCGCGTCCGGGCGGCGCGGGGCCGAACATCGTGGCCTTCGCGCTCAATACCACGAACACGGTCGGACAGCCGGTCTACCGTCGGTCGGGCTTCAACGCCGAAAACCGCTTCCAGCGTGCCTGCGCGCGATATGCGACCGCCGACGAGGCGCAGCGCGAGTTCCTGTCGCGCGGTGGCCCCGAGACCGACCGCATGGGCGTCGACCCCGACGGGGACGGCTTCGCCTGCTTCTGGGACCCGCGGCCGTTCCGCGCGGCGCGGGGCGGCTGACCCGCTTGCAGATCGCCGATCACCCGTCGCCGAACTGCGGAGAGCGCCGGGGCGGTCGCCGGCCCTCGCTCGTCGTGCTCCACTACACCGCGATGCCGTCCGCGCGGGCGTCGCTGGACCGTCTCTGCGATCCTGAGGCCGAAGTGTCCGCCCATTACCTGATCGACGAGAGCGGCTCAGTGCTTCGGCTCGTCGACGAGAGCTTGCGCGCCTGGCACGCGGGAGCCGGGGACTGGGGCGGGACGGGCGACGTCAACTCCCGCTCCATCGGGATCGAGCTTCAGAACGATGGCACCTCGCCGTTCCCCGAGACGCAGATGGCGGCGCTCGAATGGGTGCTCGGCGGGATACTCGAGCGCTGGGACATACCGCCCGAAGGCGTCATCGCGCATTCCGACATGGCGCCCGACCGAAAGACCGATCCGGGGCCGCGCTTCGACTGGCGGCGGCTGGCCCGGACGGGGGTCTCGGTCTGGCCGCAGGCCGCCGATCCCGGCGACTTCCGCGCCGATGCGCGCGCCTTCGGCTATGCCGACGCGCCCGTGGAGGTCATCGCGGCGGCGTTCCGCCTCCGCTTCCGGCCTTGGGCCAAGGGTCCGGTGGACGATATCGACCGTGCGCTGATGGCGGGCCTTGTGGCGCGATGGAGCGTTGACCGGGTGCAGCGGACCGCCTAGATCGTTGGTGCGCGGATGGCCGGATGGCCGCGGCCTTCGGGCCGAGGAAAGTCCGGACTCCATGAAGCGACGGTGCCGGGTAACGCCCGGGCGGGGAAACCCGACGGAAAGCGCCACAGAAAACAGACCGCCCGTCGAACCCGAGGTTCGCCAAAGGGTCTTCGACAGGTAAGGGTGAAACGGTGGGGCAAGAGCCCACCGCGGACCTGGCGACAGGGACGGCACGGCAAGCCCCACCGGGAGCAATGCCGAATAGGGGCCTCGCGCCGGCTGATCCCTCCGGGGATATCGCGGCAGGGACGCTTCAGCCCGAGAGGCCCGGGTTGGCAGCTTGAGCCCGCCGGCAACGGCGGGTCCAGAGGAATGGTCATCCATCCCTGCAAGGGGAGGACAGAATCCGGCTTACAGGCCGTCCGCGCAAATCTCCTCCGACTGCCGACCGGGGGCCCGGTCGCGCCCGTCGGTGCGTCGCATTCCGCCCGGCCATATTCCTGTTATGATGACGCGCGAGTATTTCACGTCACTTTGGGAGATTGGACATGAGTTTCGTACGCACATTGGCCACGCTGGCCGCCGGCTTCGCCGTGGCCAAGGGCTATGACAAGTACAAGGGACTGGGCGGCATGGCCGGTGTCCGGAAGGAAATGCAGGAGAACGAAGCGGTCCAGAGCGCCACCGATCAGGTCGGCGCGATGCTGTCGAAGGTTGGCGTGCCGGGTGGTGGCGACGGCATCCGCAAGATGATGGACCAGTGGCTCGGCACCACCGAGCAGGCGGGAGAGGCGGCGGCGGCCGGCTTTGGCGGGCTTCTCGCGGCGATCACCGGAGCGGCCGCGGGCGGAGCCGAGCAGGCGGGCGAGATGATGGACGCCGTCACCGGCAAGACCGGCGCGACCGCCGCCATGGAAGACAACGCCCGGCTGATGATCCGCGCGATGATCCAGGCGGCCAAGGCCGATGGCGAGATCGACGAGGGCGAGCGGGCGCGCATCCTGGAAAAGCTCGGCGACATCGGACCGGAGGAACGCGCCTTCGTCGAGGCCGAGATGGTGAAGCCGGTGGATATCGAGGCGCTGGCCTCCGATACCGGCGACCGGATGAAAGCGCAGGTCTACGCGATGTCGCTCATGGCGATCCGTGTCGACAAGGCGTCCGAAGCCGCCTATCTCGACGGGCTCGCCAATGCGCTGGGACTGTCCGACGAGGCGCGGAACGCAATCCACGGTGCAATGGGCCTCGCCTGAGCGAACCCGCTTGACTTGCGGTGCGCCGCCGGTAAAAGGCGGGCTTCGAGGAATTTCAGGGCGCGCCCATCGGGGCGCCCCTAGAGGAGATGACCCATGGCGAAGCCGACGACCATCAAGATCCGTCTGAACTCGACCGCGGACACGGGCCACTTCTACGTGACCAAGAAGAACGCCCGCACGATGACCGAGAAGATGACCGTGCGGAAGTACGATCCGGTCGCGCGAAAGCATGTCGAGTACAAGGAAGGCAAGATCAAGTAATCCTGCCCTTCGGGCTGTGAACGGCCTTCCCCGGGGGAGGCCGTTTTTGCGTAGGCCTGCTGCGGAAGTCCTTTCCTTTCCCGGGGCCGCCCTATCTGCGCAACATGGGCACCGGTTCGATCACTCTCAGATCTGCCACAAGCCGCGATGTCGCGGCGGTCGACGCGCTGCTGTCGCGAAGCTATCCCAGACTGCTCAAGACGGATTACCCGCCGTCGACCATCGTCACGGCGGTGCCGCTGATCAGCCGGGCCAACGCGTCTCTCGTGACCTCGGGCACCTATTACGTGGCCGAGGCCTCGGATGGTTCGCTGCTCGGCGCGGGCGGCTGGACGCCCTCGTCCCGGACACAGGGCGCGGCACAGGTCCGTCACCTCGCCGTCGACTGGCGCCATCAGCGCGAGGGGATCGGGCGGCGCCTGATGATGGGCATCTTCGCCGAGGCACGACTACAGGGTCACCGCCGGCTCGACGCGCAGGCGACGCGGACGGCGGTGCGGTTCTACGCGGCGATGGGTTTTGAGAACATGGGCGAGATCATCGTGCCGCTCCGGCCGGGGATCGAGTTTCCGGCAGTGCTGATGCGCCGGTTTCTCTGACGCGCCGGGCGACCGCCGTGTTGTGGCGCCTGAATGACGATACACGAAAAAGGCCGGCGAAATCGCCGGCCTTCGTGTTTCGGGGACCGCTTCGGTCTATTCGCGGCTGCCCATGAATTGCAGCAGGAACATGAAGAGGTTGATGAAGTTGAGGTACAGGCTCAGCGCGCCCATGATCCCCGACTTGTCCAGCCACTCCTGATCCATGTGCTGCGCATGCGCGATGTAGTCGGTCTTGATGCGCTGCGTGTCGTAGGCGGTGAGGCCCGCGAAGATCAGCACGCCGAGGATCGACACCGCGAACATGATCGCGGGCGACTGCAGGAACAGGTTGACGATCATCGCAACGATGAGGCCGATCACGCCCATGATGAGGAACGATCCCCAGCCGGAGATGTCCTTTTTCGTCGTGTAGCCCCAGAGTGACAGCCCCGCGAAAGCGATCGAGGTCACGAGGAAGGTCTGCGCGATGGACAGGCCGGTGAAGGCCGCGAAGATCCACGAGATCGAGAGGCCCATGAGCGCCGCGAAGACGTAGAACAGTGCCTGCGCGCCCGCCGCGGACACGCGGTTGATCATCGCGCCGAAGGCGAAGACGAAGATCAGCGGCGCGAACATGGCGATCCAGCCGAGAATGTTCGGCGAGAGCGTGACCGGATCGCGGAAGATCGACAGGAGCGCGGGGCTCGAGCCCACGGCCCATGCGACGCCGGCCGTGACCAGCATGCCCACCGACATGGTCCCGTAGACCTTGTTCATATGGGCGCGAAGGCCCTCATCTATCGCGGCGGCCGTACGAGCGCCTGTCTGCGCACGAGCCGTCTGATACTCAGCCATTTATACCCTCCAAAGGTTCAAGGCGGGCTGACCCCCGAGGTCCGGCCGCCCTTGCCAAGAGTATTTGGCGAATCCGGCCCTCATTTCAAGTCATTCCGTCGATGAAACTCAGCGTTTTCGTCGGGATTGCACGGCTTTGCGATGGTCAGCGCCGCCAGAAGAGCGGCGCGTCCCATATTGCCCTGCGCGCTTCGCGCTCCGCCTCCGCGCGCGTCAGGCCGAGATCGGTCAGGAGGTGATCGTCGAGCTGCGCCAGCGACCGGCGCTGCCGCCAGACGCCGAGAGCCTGTCCGACGCGGCGCCAGAGACGTCCGGCGAGCGGGGAATCGCGGTGAATGGCCTGGCGGGAGTGTACCTGGGACGACATGAGAGCTTTCCTTCGAATCTCGTGATGCTTTGCGGTGAGAACATGATTTCCGTTGATGTATCTGCCACTCTGTGTTTGATAAGTGAAACGAATGTTTTTGAACTGCGGCATCACGGAAATCGATATGACGCGAAATCTCGACATGACATCCCTCCGGTCGTTCGTTGCCGTCGCCGAAACCGGCGGCGTCACCCGGGCGGCGGGGCTTCTCAACCTCACGCAGTCGGCCGTTTCCATGCAGCTGAAGCGCCTCGAGGAGGCGTTGGGCCTTGCGCTTCTCGATCGGGCGGGCAGGGGGATCGCGCTGACGCCTTCGGGCGAGCAGTTGCTGGGGTACGCCCATCGGATGCTCGACATCAACGACGAGGTGTACCGGCGCCTCACCAGCCAGTCCTACGAGGGCGAGGTCAAGCTCGGCGCGCCGCACGACCTCGTCTATCGCGTGATCCCTCAGATTCTCAAACAGTTCCACGCCACCCATCCACGGATGCGGGTCATCCTGAGTTCGACGATGACCCGGACCCTCAAGGAGCAGTTCGCGCGCGGCGAACTCGACATGATCCTGACCACAGAGGCGGCGCCGGTGGAGGGCGCTGAAACCCTGACGACCCTGCCGCTCCTCTGGGTTGGCGCGCCGGACGGACAAGCGTGGAAGGAGCGCCCGCTGCGGTTCGCCTCCGAGCCGCTCTGCATCTTCCGGCCCTATGTCTTTCGCGCCCTGAACGCGGCCGGGATTCCGTGGGAAATGGGTGTCGAATCCGACGCCACGCGCGCCGTCGAGGCCGGGGTCGAGGCCGATCTGGCCGTCTACACGCAACTCGGGGGCCTGACGCCGCCCACGATGGCGCCCATCGCGCACGGCGGGACCCTGCCGGAGCTTCCGTCCTTCGCCGTCAACTTCTACCGCGCCGAAACCGCGCGAGGGCCGGCGCACGACGCGCTCGCCGACATTATCCGGACCGGCTACCGGACGCTCAACCCGGGATCGACACAACGACCTTCCCGGTCGCTCGCCGCGACCGGATGAGGTCCAGCGCCTCCACCGACCTGTCGAAGGGCAGGAGGTGGCTCACCTGCGGTCTGAGCCGCCCCTCGGCGTACCAGTCGAGCAGGGTCTTCAGGCTGTCGCCCAGCACCTCGGGCGCGAACGTCAGGTATCCGCCCCAGTAGAGGCCGATCACCGAGACGTTCTTCACCAGAAGATGGTTCGCCGGGATCTGCGGCACGTCGCCGCTCGCGAAGCCGATCGCGAGGATCCGGCCCTCGGGGTTCGTCGTCCGGAGCGCCGCCCGGAACTGGTCTCCGCCGACCGCGTCGAAGACAACGTCGGCGCCGCCGAGGGCCCTCACCTTCTCCCGGATGTCCTCCGCCTCGCTGTCGATCACGTGATGCGCTCCGCACGTGGTGGCTGCTTCGAGCTTCGCCCTGCCGCGCGCGCAGGCGATCACGGTGGCGCCCATCAGCGCGCCGATCTCCACCGCCGTCAGGCCGACGCCGCCGCCCGCGCCGAGGACGAGGAGCGTCTCTCCGGGCCTGAGGCCCGCCCGCCGGCCGAGCGCGATGTGGCTCGTCCCGTAGGCGATCTGGAACCCCGCGGCCTCCTCGAAGCTCATGGTGTCGGGGATCGGCAGACAGCGCGACGCCGGAAAGGCGCCGTATTCGGCGAGCCCGCCATGGCCCGCAAGGACAGCGACGCGGGATCCGGGCCGCGGGCCCTCGGTTCCGGGACCCAGCGCCTCGACCACACCGGCGAGTTCCATTCCGAGGGTGAACGGCGGCTCGGGCATGTCCTGATACCGCCCGTCGATCATCAGCAGATCGGCGAAATTCAGCCCGCATGCCGAAATCCTTACAAGCACCTCACCCGGGCCGGGTGAGGGCATGCTAAGCTCGCCCATGACGGGTGCGCGGCGCACCGATTCGATCTGAAGGGCTCTCATTCCGATCTCCCGGCGGTCAAGCTCGACGCAGGTGGGGAAGGAAGAACGCGAGGGCCGGAAAGCGCCCTCCCGTTCGCTGAATAGCAGGCCGGAATGCTTGCGATACAGGTTAACCTCGTTATTACGTTCCCAGTTAAGTTGTTGCTAATGAATGATATGTCGCTGTGAAACCAAAAACCTGACCTTTTGGACAGGTTGCGGGGTTGAAGGCTCTCGGGCAACTTAAAGCATAGGTTGAAAGTGGAGGTAAACCAGATGAAGCACCCGGTCGACGTACACGTCGGCAAGCGCGTCAGGCACCGCCGGTGGATGGTGGGTATGACGCAGCAGCAGCTTGCGGAAAAGGTTGGTATAAAGTTCCAGCAGATCCAGAAGTATGAAACCGGCATGAACCGCATCAGCGCGTCGCGCCTGTGGGATATTTCCGAGGCTCTCGGGGTTCCGGTGTCGTTCTTCTTCGAGGGTCTGGAGAGCAGCGCAAAGCCCGGCGAAGAAGCGGCGCCCGCCGATTTCATGGCGGACAAGGAAGCGCTCGAGCTCGTGCGGTCGTACTATGCGATCCCCGAGACGCAGCGCAAGCGTCTCTTCGATCTCGCGCGCGTCCTCAGCGATGTCGCCTGACGCCTGACTTGACCAGAAGGGCGCTGCGGTCTACCCGCGAGGGGACCGCGGTCCGTGGGCGCCCCGATGGCACGTCTTTCTGACGAAACAAAGGCTGAACTCGCCTCCGTCGCCGAAGCGGCGGCAGATGCCGCGCGTCTTGAGACGCTCCGGCACTTCCGCGCGGACGGCCTCACCGTCGACAGCAAAGGTGTCGCGTTCGACCCGGTCACGGTCGCGGATCGCGCGGCCGAGGAGGCGATTCGCAGGGTGATTCGGGCACGCCGGTCCGAAGATGCCATCCTCGGCGAGGAATTCGCCGACGAGTCGGGGTCGAGTGGGCTCACCTGGGTGATCGATCCGATCGACGGCACCCGCGGCTATCTGAGCGGCACGCCGACCTGGGGCGTGCTGATCGCCGTATCGGACGAGGCCGGTCCGCTGTTCGGCATCATCGACCAGCCCTATATCGGCGAGCGGTTTCTCGGCGGCTTCGGACGCGCCGTCTGCATCGGGCCGCAGGGACGCTCCCGGCTCGGGTGCCGGGGGCCGCGTCCTCTTGCCGAGGCCATCCTCTTCACGACCTTCCCCGAGGTGGGCACGGCGGACGAGAGCGCCGCGTTCCGCAGCGTCGCGGGCGAGGTGCGGCTCACCCGCTACGGCATGGACTGCTACGCCTACGCGCTTGTCGCGGCGGGGCAGGTCGACCTCGTCATCGAGGCCGGGCTCCACCCCTACGACATCCACGCGCCGATCGCCGTCATCGAGGCCGCGGGCGGCGTCGTCACGAACTGGACGGGCGGCCCTGCCCACGAGGGCGGTCGGGTGATCGCAGCGGCGAACCGCGCGGTCCACGCAGAGGCGCTCGCGCGGCTCCGGGACGTCGCCGGCTGAGGCGGTTCCGGCCGGTGCCGCGGGGCCGTTGCCGGATTCTCCTGGGGGATTGCGGATCATGTATCGCCGTTCTGGCTCGAACGCTCCACCTCGCGGCCCGCGACGAACGTCGCCCGGATAGCCCGGTCATCGCCCATCATGATGGTCGGAAAGCTGGCCTCCCAGATATCGTCGGCCCGTGCCGCGCGCTGCGAAATGGCGGGGGTCGAGGCAAGGTCGAGGACGACGATGTCCGCCTCCATCCCCGCCGCGAGGGTTCCGATCTTGTCGTCCATCCTGAGCGCCCTGGCCGAACCGGCCGTCGCGAGCCAGATGAGCTCCGCCGGGTGCAGAGCCCGGCCCCGGAGCTGCGAGATCTCGTAGGCCGCGGCCATCGTGCGCAGCATCGAGAACGAGGAGCCGCCGCCGGTGTCGGTGGCGAGCCCGATCCGGTGCCGCGCCCGCGTCAGCCCCTCCATGTCGAAGAGGCCCGACCCGATGAAGGTGTTGGAGGTCGGGCAATGGACGAGCGACGCGTCGGCCTCCCTCAGCCGGTCCTTCTCCCGCTCCGACAGGTGGATGGCGTGGCCGAAGACGGCGCCGGGTCCGACGAGGCCGAAGCGCTCGTAGGTATCGAGGTAGTCCCGTGCCTCGGGGAAAAGCTCCGCGACCCAGGCGCATTCGTCGGTCTGTTCGGACAGGTGCGTCTGCATCGGGCAGTCCGGATGCTCGGCCCACAGCGCCCCCATCGCCTCGAGCTGCGCGGGCGTGGAGGTGGGAGAGAAGCGCGGACTGATCGCGTAGGAAAGCCTGTCCCGGCCATGCCAGCGCTCCAGCAGGGTCCTGCTGTCGTCGTAGGCAGACCGCGGCGTGTCGCGCAGGCCATCCGGCGCGTTGCGGTCCATGCAGGTCTTGCCGGCCACGACCCGCATCCCGCGCGCCCGGGCGGCCGTGAAGAAGGCGTCGACGCTTTCGGGGTGGATCGTGC
>Ga0102928_1000729_pt1 | contig 21172 bp, 22 predicted proteins | sample SalPonR1_B_D1_MG_FD_78504 | JGI IMG/M metagenome (GOLD analysis project Ga0102928, IMG submission 78504) | Salt pond soil microbial communities from South San Francisco under conditions of wetland restoration - Salt Pond MetaG R1_B_D1_MG | ecosystem: Environmental > Aquatic > Marine > Intertidal...
AATAGAATATTAATATCAAGGAATCTAATTAAACCAATAACAAAATACCAGGTAGCATAATTCGCTACCTGGTTTATGAAACTAGTTCTTTTTTTCTTCACCAACACCATTTGACAAAGAACCATTTTTTAACTACCTCCGCACTTGGGACTTTCACCCTTTAGATTATGCCCATTCTGGGCTAACATTGAAAACTGCTACACCAAATTGGCGCAGCAGTCACATAATTTTTTAGATAATTAGACTATATACTTAAATGTGGTCACTTCAAACTGAATTCTTGGCCTTTTAAATTATACTGCTATTTGTGCTTCGATTAAAAGCATTATTATTGCAAATACTGATAGTATTCCAAATAGTGGCATCATGAATTTTAAATATTTATCATAGTTCACATGCACAAGTTCAAGCACTACTAATATTAATCCAGTCGGTGTAATAAATGACATCATGCCTTGTCCAAATAAATAAGCTGTAATAACTGTTTCTCTTGGCATTCCAACAGCATCTGCTAAAGGTGCCATAATTGGAATAGAAAGCACGGCTAAACCAGACGTTGAATTAATAAAGAAACCAAGAATAATGTATATCACAAACATTAATATTATGAATACAGAAGGACTCATTCCTTCAACCCAACCTGACATTGTGTGAAGTAATGCATCTGAGACAAGACCTGCGTCTAATATTAAATTGGCCGCTCTTGCAACACCGCAAACCAAAGCAACTCCCATCATTTCTCCTGCACCACTTATAAATTCACTTACAATTTGTCTTTCATTTAGTTTTAAAACAATACCCATTATAATTGCTGAAACTAGGAATAATGCGGCCATTTCACCAAACCACCAACCTAATTTAGTAACGCCATATATCATGACTATAAATGTTGCAAAAAATTGTAATAAAGCAATTTTACCCCTTGATGTTAGCTGAGGGGCATCATCAGTTGAGCGAAATTTGGCATCAATATATTCCTTAGACTCTAATATGAATGACTTGTTAGGATCAGCTTTGACCCTCTTTGCGTATCTCATAATATATGCTGCTACTATGACTGTACCAATTATTAAAGCAACAAGTCTTAATCCAAATCCTTCCATAAAATTTATACCCGCTGCGTTTGATGCAATTACTACAGAAAAAGGATTAACTGTTGAGGCCATACAACCTATCTGAGATCCTATATATACTGCTGCAATTCCTACTAATGCATCGTATCCCGCAATTACAAAGACTGGAATAATTACTGGGTAAAAAGCTATTGTTTCTTCGCACATTCCAAAAGTAGTTCCGCCTAAAGAAACTAAAAAGGTGACAAGTACAATTAAAAGATACTCTTTACCCTTTGTTGCTCTAGATAGTGTTCCTAAGCCTGCTGCAAAGGTTCCTGTGTAATTTAATAGTCCTATCATACCACCTATTACAAATATGAATAATGCGATATCAATTGTTTCATATACACCATTTATCGGTGACATTATAACTTCAGCTACGCCTTGAGGATTGCTTTCGATTTCCTCATAAGTATCCGGAACACTTACTGGCTTGTAGATACTTCCATCCAAAAACAATTCTAAATCCGAATTGATGTTCAATTCATCTAATGATTCTTGAGTTGCTGGCATTTCTACAATTTCACCTTCAGGTGAAGTAACTTCAAATAAATCAGAATCTGCATTGTATACCATTTTTGAGTAAGCCCCAGTTTCTGAGAAATGAGTAATCACCGCTGCGATGATTAAGATAATAAATAATACTGTGTACGCCGATGGGAAAGAACGTTTCTTCCTGCTTTTTGTAGTGTTATCAAGTTCTTTCGCTGTTTTTTCGTCCATTATACTACCTCCTATGAACAGCTATAGTAGCTATAAAAATATGTAAGCACGCAAACTTTAAATTTACATGCTTACATATATTAACACAATGATTTGAACCAATCAACACAAATAATGTACTTTATTCCATACTGTAAAAAATAGTTACGTTTTTGTAATTATTTATCAATTATTTAAATTCTTCCACTATTTTTTTTACAGTTTCTTTATCATATGGGATGTCAACTAAAGGCTTTCCTTTTTTTAATACTGAATTTTTACTATGATAAGATGGCTTGTCTTCTTTATATATTATGCCTAATGGAATTTTATCACCAAATTCCATTGCTCTTTCCATTGCTAAAACTTTTTGATTACAGTCGTAATCATCTTCAAGTTCATAAACCCTTTGGCTATAATAAGCGTAATTATTAACCTTATTAAAACTTACACAAGGTTGTAAAATATCCACCAATGCATATCCATCATAGTTAATAGCCTGTTTCATAATGGATGTTAAATGCTCTGGATTCCCACTATAAGCTCTAGCAACAAATCCTGCTCCCGCTGCTATTGCAATAAGTATAGGATTAAACGGTGTGTTGATATTGCCATCCACTTGAATCCCCGTTACAAAACCTTCCTCAGACGTAGGTGATGCTTGACCTTTTGTTAAGCCATAAATCTGGTTATCATGAACAAAATGTGTTATATTTACATTTCTTCTTATGTTATGCAAAAAGTGATTGCAACCTTCACCATAAGAGTCCCCATCACCAGTATCAACAATAACCGTCAATTCTTCATTGGCAATCTTCGCTGCAACTGCTGCTGGTAATGCCCTGCCATGAAGTCCACAAAAGGCATTCGTATTAATATACTGGGGAGTCTTAGCAGCCTGACCAATTCCTGCTACCATTAGCACCTTATTGTTTTCAATTTTCAGTTCTTCTAGGGCTGTTTTAAGAGAACTTAAAATGCTAAAATTTCCACATCCCGGACACCATGCAGTTTCGTATGTAACATATTTATCAGTACTCATATCATCCCTCTTTCTCTATTTTTTCAACAATTTCGTCACTTGTTATCTGACGTCCATCATACTTTAATATACTGTAACCACAAGTAATCCCTGTTTGCTCACGAATTACATCTGCCAATTGGCCTGTGGCATTTTGTTCAATATTAATTATTAATTTGGCGTTTTTAACCTTTTCCAAGAGAAGTTTTTTAGGTAACGGGTATACATCACCAAAAACTAGGGCTGCGTATTTTTTTTCTCCAATGCTATTTAAATTCTCAACAGTTTCCTTTATTGCTCCTTTTGTTGAGCCAAAACCTAATAAAAGAGTATCAAATAAATTTGTTCCAAGAAATTCTGGTTCAATTAACTCTTCCTTTAGTTTTTCAAGCTTTTTCATACGCTTTTTAGTCATCTTTACCCTTACACCTGCATCTTCGGTAATCCAACCTCTTTCATTATGTTCATCACTATCTATCGCAACTAAATTATCTGTTTCCCCTGGGATTAAACGTGGGGAAATACCATCTTCAGTAAATCTATATCTTAAGTATTCTTCATCCTCCCCAATCGGGCTTTTAGAAATTTCAGGTAAACCTTCTAAATCGATGGTATCAATTGTAGCATGAGAATCAGCAAGATACTGGTCACTTAGAATAACAACAGGTATTTGATATTTTTCTGCCATATAAAAAGCTCTTGCTGTTTGATAGAAGGCATCATTATGATCACATAATGAAATAACCATTCTCGGAAATTCACCATGGGAAGCTGAGATCACAAATTTCAAATCACTTTGTTCTGTACGTGTTGGAAATCCTGTAGCAGGCCCTGGTCTTTGAACATCAACTATAACAATAGGGATTTCTGCCATCCCTGCAAGACCTAACGCTTCTACCATAAGCGAAAAACCCCCTCCAGAAGTGCCTGTCATTGAACGTACTCCTGCATATGACGCACCTATAGCCATATTAATTGCTGCAATTTCATCTTCAGCTTGTTCTACTACAACTCCTACTTGTTCACTTTTTGAAGCTAAGTATCCCATTATTGATGTAGAAGGAGACATTGGATATGCCGTATAGAATCTTATTTTAGCAGCTATCGCGCCTAATGAAATGGCTTCATTACCACTAACTATTAGTTTTGGTTCGCCCTTTCCTTTTAATTTAGGGTATCTACTTTCTACCATCTGAAAACCTTTTATTATAGCTTCCATATTCATTCCTAGTAATCTTTCATCAAACATCTCTTTTACAATTTCTTTGGCATCATCTAAGCTTTCACTAAAAAGACTGAGAACTGAGCCAGCTGCTATAGTTCCTATTACTTTAGGATTGCCAATCTCTGTTGATATTTCATCCATAGCTATTTTAATTGTTCTTAAATCATCATTTTCTACTGATTTATCACAAAGAATAAACCCATCTTCATTCAGTTCATTCTTATGCAAATTTATAGCTTCTTCGTTTAGTGCAACAATTCCATCTAGTTTTTTGCTATGTGAAAAAACTTCTTCGCTGTCAAATCTAATAGTAGAATAATTATGACCCCCTCTAACCCTAGACATTACATCTTCTGCTGTAAAAATATTGTAACCTGATTTTTTTAGTGTTTTACGAAGTATAGTAGTAGTAGTATCAATTCCTTGACCTGCAGCTCCACCAATTAATAAATTATACAATTAGTTTACCTCCTTGCCATATTAATTCGCTTATTTTTAATATTCAATTACTGTTTTCCATAGTCCATGAATGTTACAATATGCATAAACGGTAACTTTCATTAAAGGCTCTTCGTCATAAACAAAATTACATGGCTGACCTTCGCAGTTTGCTAAAAATTGATTTTCTTCTTCTGTAAAGCCCTCTTCTTCTTGAAGACTCTCATATGTAAATATTGCTTTTGGTAATACTCCTGGTTTAAGATGAACTATTTCGACTTTTTCTCCCATAACTATGGCTATCCATTCTATATAGTGTTCTGGATTCATTGGATGATACACAGATCCAACCGTTACTGTAATTTTACTTCCATCTACATCTACTATTGGTAAATGTTTTTCGTTTGCAGCTTCAGTAGAATTGGCAACAAGCTTAACCATAGATTCCCCGCAACAACTCATATCACTACCATAATCCTTTAAAGACATAACTACATTTCCACATTTTGTACAATTATAAAATAATACGTTATCCATGTTAGCTCCTTTTCTTATAACAATTAAATTCACCCTTTAATTTATCTTACCCTAAATTTTACCCCTAAATCATTTGCAATTCTTTCACATTTATTTATATCTTCTGTGCTTATTACACTTACAACAGACATCCTGACATCTGGAACATGCTTTTTAACCTTTTGAGTAAATTCAATCAATGCAGGATATGCATCGAGCCCAAACTTAGGATGGCAAAGATCATTATATGAGGCCGCATCCGTTGCGTTTAAACTCACAGAAACAGAGTCTATGACATTTTCTAATAACGGTGTAATATCATAACCGTTAATCAAATTCCCCAGTCCGTTTGTATTAATTCTAACCATCACATTTGCTCTCGATTTAATTTCTTTGGTCAGATTTATCAAGTCATCGATTCTTTCAGTTGGCTCACCATAGCCACAAAAGACAATTTCATCATATGAATTTAAATTAATTTCCTCAAGGCCTTCAATCAACTCATAATATTTTGGTTCCCTTTTTAACCATAGTGAATCAGCACTTCCTAAAGAGTCAGCCATATTCCTAATACAGAACTCACATCTATTGCAGCATAAATTCGTCATATTTATATATAGACTTCTACCATAGTTATAGTAAATATCTCCAATATATTCTGACATATTGCACCTCCTATTTGACAATTATATGTTATACTTATTATATACCCATATATATTAAATTAACAGTTTTTTAGAAAGGAAAATTAATATGATATGTATTCATTTGGCTGAAGGCTTTGAAGAAATTGAAGCTATCACCACAGCTGATGTACTAAAAAGAGGTGGTTTAGAAGTTAATCTAGTATCAATAACCAAAGAAAAAATGGTAACTGGTTCTCATAACATTAGTGTTGTAGCAGATAATTTGATAACTGAAATCAACTATGATAAATGCAAGGCTATAGTATTACCTGGAGGTATGCCTGGCACAACAAATCTAATGGAGAATAAATATTTGATAAGTAAAATAGTTGAGTTTGATAAAGAAAGAAAATTATTGTGTGCCTTATGCGCAGCCCCAATGTTGTTGGAAAAAGCCGGTATACTAAAAGACGTTAAAGCAACAATATATGAAGGTTTGGAATGTCATATTAAAAGCGCAAACTATACAAATGTGGAAGTGGTAAAAGATAATAACATAATAACGTCCAAAGGACCGGGAACTGCCATGCAATTTGCTTTAGAGATATTAAAAGAACTAAAAGGAAATGATAAATATAATGAGGTGAAAAGTTCCTTACTATTTTAAATATTTTTAAGATATTCAATCTCTTCTTGTTTTAGCTTTCTGTAACCACCCACCATAAGTCTTCCTAATTTAATTTCCCCAATGGAAATTCTAGTTAGTTCAATAACAGGTCTATCTACAGCTTTTAGCATTTTTCTTATTTGGCGATTTTTACCTTCAGCTATTGAAAGTTCAATTAAAGTATTCTTTCCAATAATCTTAACAACACTAACCTTAGCTGGCTTTGTAACATAACCACCAATATCAACACCTTTTGTTAATTTATTAAGCTGTTTATCAGATACAATTCCTTTCACCAAAGCTCTATACGTTTTATAAATATCATGTTTAGGGTGTGTCATCTTATTCGCTAAGTCCCCATCATTTGTTAAAACCAATAAACCTGATGTGTTAAAATCTAGCCTACCTACTGGAAACAATCTAACATCTGCATCGGTAACTAAATCCATAACCTTTGGCCTTTTTTTATCATCAGATACTGTTGTAACATAACCTACAGGTTTGTTTAATGCAATATAAACCATTCTCTTTTCAGGTTTAACCACTCTACCATTAACACTAACCGTATCGCTATCTGTAACATCATAGCCCAATTCGGCTACGGTTTCACCATTAACCTTAACATTACCATTTGCAATTAAGTCATCTGCTTTTCTTCTGCTGGCAATTCCTGCAGTTGCTATATATTTATTAATTCTCATATTATATTTCCATTTCTATTTGTTCATGAAGCTCTGGTATACCTTCGATTTTTTTCTCATTGATTGTATCTTCCAAATCATCTATTTCCGGTAGTTCTTTAATACTTCCAAATCCAAATTTTTTAAGAAATTCGTTTGTTGTCCCATATATCAAAGGTCTCCCTATCTTTTCAGACCTTCCCCTTACTTCAACTAGCTCTTTCTTTTCTAAGCCTTCTATTACTCTATCACATTTTATTCCCCTTATTGCATCAATTTCACTTTTAGTAATCGGTTGTTTATATGCAATTATAGCCAATACTTCAAGAGCTGCTTGGGAAAGTTTTTTAACCTTTACAGGGGTGCATAGTTTTTCAACATATTCTTCATTTTCACTGATAGTAATATATTGAAATGCTTTGTTGATTTCTCTTATACGAATACCTCTTCCTTCTTGTTCATACTCATTTTGAAGTTCCTTAAATAAGCCGTATGCATCATCTTTATTTATATCAAATATATCTGCAGCTTCTTTAGCTTCAAGGGGATAACCCCATACGAACATCATAGATTCAAAGGCAGACTTTATTTTCTTTTTACTATTCAATTTCATTCTCCTTCTTATCAATTTTTTTAACTAAAATATTTCCATAATTTTCTTCTTGCTCAGCAGTTACTATTTGTTCTTTCATAAGCTCCAAAACAGAAACAAAAGTCAAAGCTACATCATAGTTATCATCTTTGTTTGGAATTAATTCACTAAATTCATAATAATCACTTTCAAGTTTTCCATTAAAAACTGAAACGATTTGGTTAATCCTTTCTTCTATAGAAGCTTTTTGCTTTTCAACTCTTTGATAATTCTTACGAACATCAGATATTTTTTTCTTTCTTTCCAAAAAAAGTATAAATGCTTTAGCAAATTGATCTACATCCAGATTTATCATTTCATCTGGGTTATCAAGGTATTTGGAAATATCTTCTTGGGGTTTCTCAAAAACTCCAGAAAAGTATTCCATTTTTTTTTCAAGCATGGCTGCCCTATACTTTGTTAACTTATATTCCTCAAGTTTATGAACTAGCTCAACTCTAGGGTCATCTTCAATTAGAAATTCACCATTTTCACTAAACCTTGGGATTAGCATTTTTGATTTTAGGTTTATCAATACAGCTGCTAACACAATGAATTCTGTAGCAACCTCAACATCCAAATCATCTAAAGCTTCCAAATAATCCACATATTGCCTTGTTATTTCAGCAACTTTAATATCATAAATGTTCATTTTGGAGTTCTCTATTAAATATACTAGAAGATCAAATGGTCCTTCAAAGCTTTCAAGTTTTATTTTATACATTATTCTTTGCCGTCTCCCTATTATAGTATAATAACGCTCCAACTACCATAATACTGCCTATTATTTGCCAAGATGTGGGTATTTGTTTTAAAAAGATTATACTTAAAATGATTGCAAAAACCGATTCTCCTGAACTCCAAGTTGATACATATAATGCATCTACGTGTCCTATACACAGATTAAATACAGCATGAGCTCCAATCTGACATACCAAAGCATAAGCTACTAACAATATGTAATCCTTTACATCATATCCAAAAACAGGTGTATTGGTAAATATTATTCCCAAGATAAAGAAAATCCAACAAAATATAAAAACCAACATTACATAAGGCCTACCTGATACTCTTTTCCTAGCAGCATCTCCCACAAGAAAGTATGCTCCCATAAAGCTTCCTGCTAAAAAAGCTAATATATCTCCTAAAAAAACTCCTTGAGAAAGCATTTTGTAGTCTAGCCCTGCAATAATAGTACTACCAATCAGCGCCGCAACAATTGCAAGTACTGCTTTATATGTAATTTTGCGTCTCCAAATAAGCACACTAACACATAATACTAATAATGGATGTAACGATGCTAATACAACGGCACTAGGTACATTTGTTATTTTTACTGCATTAAACCAGCAAAAGAAGTGGGCAAAAAGAAAAAAGCCCGCTAAAATTGTAAGTAAAAAATCTTTTTTCGATATTCTTTTAAGCTCCTCTTTTTGATTTCGAACAACTGGAACTATAAAAAAAGGTGTTGCTATTAATAGTCGCCAAAACCCTATGGCTAGCGCTGGCGCTTCTATAAGTGCTCCAAAAATCCCAGAAGTAGACCCCGCTAAAACTCCTAATATTACAAATATTTTGGCATACTTAACAAAAAATGCTTCCTTTGACTGATTCATATCTCTCCGTCCATTAATTTTTTTATGTTAACATCAAAAGGAGGTTTTATAATACCTCTTTCAGTTATAATCGCTGTTATATATTCATGGTTTGTAACATCAAATGCTGGGTTATATGTTTTTATCCCCAATGGAGCCATTGGTTTCTCGTACCACATTTTATATATCTCATCGCCATCTCTCTCTTCAATTAAAATATCATCACCACATTTAGTGCTCATATCTATTGTTGAGGTTGGAACAAACATATAAAAAGGTACATTATATTCTTTGGCTAATATTGCCACACCAGAAGTGCCTATCTTATTTGCGCCGTCTCCGTTTGATGCCATCCTATCGCAGCCTACTAAAACAGCTTCAACCCATCCGTTTTTCATTACTAAAGAAGCCATATTATCACAAATCAATGTGACATCTATACCTACTTTATTTAATTCCCAAGCGGTTAGTCTTGCCCCTTGCAAAAGTGGTCTTGTTTCATCAACATAAATTTTAAAATTATACCCTTGCTCATGACCTAGATATATCGGAGATAAACTTGTTCCATATTTTGCGGTTGCAATAGTCCCCGCATTACAGTGAGTTAGTATTCCCATTCCCTTTGAAAGCAAACTTAAGCCATACTCGCCCATTTTCTTGCAATTCTCTTCATCTTCAAGCCTTATTTTTTCAGCTTCAACAAAAAGAGCATTTATCCCCTCTTCTACCAATTCTTTTCTTGATTTGTTGAAGCAAAGGCCCGATTCTCCACAGTATTCAAAAAACCTTTCTTCCATTCTGTTTAATGACCATTCTAAATTAACCGCAGTAGGTCTTGATGTTACTAAATATTTTTTTACTTTTCTAAGATTTTCACCTAACTCGCTTAAACTTTCACCATCATAATCCTTAATGGATATATACAGACCGTAAGCAGCTGCAACTCCTATAGCAGGAGCACCTCTAACTTTAAGTTTGTTGATTCCCCCCCATACATCTTCTTCATTTTTGATTTCATAATATATTTCTTCGCCAGGGAGTTTTGTCTGATCTAAGAAATACAATTTGTCATTTTCATATTTTACTGGAACTATATCAAATACATTCATTTTATACTCTCCGTCTATCAAATTACCAAATAATTATACCACAATAAATAAGCTAAGCCAAATAAAGAAATGTTATAAACGCATCATAAAATATGATATAATCAATTTGGAGGTACAATTATGGATAGATACTTAAGTAAAGAAGATGCTTTACAACTACTGAAAAGAAATAACACTGGTATTATTTCTATGATAACTAAAGAAGAAAACCCTTATGGCGTTTCAGTAAATTATGTTTACGATGAAGAAACAAATGCTTTATACTTTCACAGCAATCCTATAGGCAAAAAAATCGAAAGCATAGAAAGAAACTCCCATGTTTCATTTTTAGTATTTGATAATAATAATGTAGTAGCTGATGCTTATGTTACCCACTACCAAAGTGCTATAGTAACTGGGAACGCAGAGTTGATTAAAGAAGAACAGGCTAAAATTAAATATTTAAAGAAGTTATGTCTTCATACCGTGCCAGAAAGAATGGATCGCTTTGATAATGTGGTTAGTAACTATATTAAAGGTATGGTTATGGTAAAAATTTCCGTTACGGAAATCACGGGTAAACAAAATAGAGATGATTAGTAAATTACCTTTAGCAAGTATAGTCCTTGCGGTGGTGCAGTAGGCCCTGCCGCTATTCTATTTTTTGTTTCCACAATTGTTAACATATTATCTGCATTGATTTTCCCTAAGCCTATTTCAACCAATGTCCCTATTATGATTCTTACCATATTATATAAAAAACCATCCCCTGTAATATAAATTGATATAATATCATTATCCTTTACTATTCTTATATCACTTATTGTCCTCACTGTAGTTTCCCTTGGTGAGCCTCCTGAAGCTTCAAAACTCTTAAAGTCATGTGTTCCAATTAAATATTTGCTAGCCTTTAAAATATTATCCATATCCAAGGATCCTTTAACATAATATGCGTAATTTCTATGAAAAATATTGCCTTTTTCATTATTTAGAATATCATATCTGTAAGTTTTACCTTTTGCTGAAAATCGGGCATTAAAGCTTTCATCCATATCCTTTGCTGAAAGAATCCTAATATCGCCTTGCTTTTCATTATTGTTCTTCCCTCCTGAAAATGAATTATTTAAAATATATGGCAACTTTTCCGTCGGTATATTAACATCCCAATTAAAGCTAGCACATTGGCCATAGGCATGAACTCCCCTGTCTGTACGGCTAGTTCCTGATATATTAATATCCTTTTTTGCAATATAGCTTAAAGCCTTTTCAATTTCACCTTGCACTGTCCTTTTATCAATTTGCTTTTGCCAACCATAAAAATTTGTACCATCATATTCAATTTTTAATAAAACATTCTTATTCATATTATACCTACAAATTCAAAGTAAAATCCCATAGAAAAAGCGTATATATAATAAACGATGCAAATATATATGGCATCATCGGTCTAGAATCCTTCAATGAAATTCTTTTTTGGGCTAATAAATATGCAAAATGTATCGCACCTAAAAATGTGCTTATTATAAATGTAATTATTATACCATTTAAGCCTAACACCAAACCTAAAGATGCATACATTTTAATATCCCCACCACCGATTGCATCCTTTTTGTATACAGCTTTTCCAATGGCCCATAACACCAATAAAATGAATAGACCTGCAATAGCTCCGTATAATTGATTAGTCCAATCATCATGAAAACTAAAAAAGCCTATGGCAGAAATAGCCACTAAAATATTTATCTGGTCAGGTATTATACCATATTTTATGTCAGAAACAGTAGCAATAAGTAACAGATTCATGACAATCAATACTGTAATAGAATATATCAAAGACATTGTGATTACAATATAAATAGAAGTGGCACCGAACAGTCCTGTGAAAATCCATTTCCATGGAGTACTAGTTAACCTTTGTTGATTTTTACCAATTATATCTTCAGTCGGACTCTCTCCTTCATTTAAAAACCACTTATATGGCAAATGATTGAATAACACAACTACTCCATTACCTAAAAAGAAGGATATTATTATAACTATTGTAATTCTTATTAATAAATATACAGTAAATTCCATTTAGTCCCCTTTCAATTAGTTCATTCTATCAAACAAACAATATTAAAACAATCCTTTAAATAAATTTAATACATAGTCTGTTATAATGATTTCAGATAAAAAATTTCGGAGGATTGTATGAGTATTTTTGATTTCGATTTAAGTTCGTTAATTCTTAATCCATTTGTTTTAATGTTCCTAACTGTATCCGTAGGTTTAGCTCTAGGTAAAATCAAATTTGGAGTATTTAGCTTTGGTTCATCAGGGGCACTTTTTTTAGGCATTTTTTTGGGTTGGCTTGTATATCGTTATGGATTAAATATATACAATGGTTCGGATGATGGAGGTTTGGCCTACGATGCCGCTATGAAAATATTTGAAGTAAATGGTGGACTATTAATTAACAAGTATTTTTTCATAACTTCCTTGATATTTTTTGTTGCAGCCGTTGGTCTTCTTGCTTCAAAGGATTTGGGTATTGTTCTTAAAAAATATGGTGGCAAATTCATTGCTCTTGGAATAATAATAACCTTTGTAGGTGCTGCATCAACTTACGCTGCCACAGGCTTCCTTGATAACGCAAATCCTTACTCAATTAGCGGGGTATACACTGGAGCATTAACCAGTTCTCCCGGATTAGCTTCTGCTTTGGAAACAGCAGAGTCACAATCTTCATATAATGCTGAATCATTTGATGAACTTGATGATAATACGCAAAACGTAATCGTTGATGTTATAAATCTTACTGAGGATGAAAAACTCCCTTATGATATAAACGAATTAACCGAAAAACAAAAAACAACTTATATAACAAATGCCACAGGTCAGGTTGGTACAGGTTATGCTGTTGGTTATCCCTTTGGCGTCATAATAGTTATTTTAAGTGTTAATTTTTTAAGCAGAATATTTAAATTTGATATTGAGCTGGAAAAAAAGCGTTATACTGAAGAAATGTCCAAAGCAAGGGATATATCAACTGTAAAAAGAATACCAACATCTCCTTTTAGTACTATTTCCTTTGCCATAGTCTGCATAGTAGGGTATCTATTTGGAAATTTTAAAGTTTTTATGGGACCCCTGGGTTATGTATGCTTGGAATCCACAGGAGGAGTATTAATAGCAGCTCTTTTGCTAGGATATATAGGTAGAATCGGACCACTTTCCTTTAGAATGAATGAAAGCACTTTATCAACAATTAGGGAATTATCCTTAGCTTTCTTTTTGGCGATAGTAGGCTTAAATTATGGGTATGGTGCCATAACCTCCTTAACGGGTTCTGGCCTTACCTTGGCGATGACTTCAGTAGGTGTAGGAGTAATATCAATATTAGTAGGCTTCCTTGTGGGAAGATACGCATTTCATTTGAATTGGGTAATGCTAGCTGGGGCTCTTTGTGGAGGGATGACTTCAACACCAGGTCTTGGCGCTGCTACTGATGCATTGGACAGTGAAGACCCTGCAGCCGGATATGGTGCCACTTATCCTTTCGCCTTATTTGGAATGATAGTTTTTACTATAATTATGCATAAATTACCGATGTTATAAATAGCAAAGCCCCTTTAAAGGGGCTTAAGCTATTAAGATATATTGTTATTTGAAAATTTCTATTTCATCGCTTCTACTATGATTTCCAGTTATGGAAAATTCAACCCATTCTGAGATATTAACTGCATGATCGCCGATTCTTTCAAAATACTTAGCAATCATTAAAAGATCGAGCCCTGATTCAGCAGAATCTCTGTTGTCCGCAATATTTTCAACTATTTCACATTTTACTTGATCAAAACGCTCATCAACAACATCGTCGTATTCCATTACTTTATATGCTAAAGCTAAATCTTTTTCCACAAAGGATTTAATAGAATCCCTAACCATGTTTATTGTAGCTTCGCCCATATTCATTATATGTGTATTATCCTTTATATTGGTTCCCTTTACGTATTTACTGATTTCTGCAATATCAGCAGCTTGGTCACCAATTCTTTCCATATCTGATATCATTTTTAATGCAGATGAGATCATTCTTAAATCCTTAGCCACTGGCTGTTGTCTTAACAAAAGCTTTAAGCATAAATCTTCAATCTCTCTTTCAATATTGTCTATCTCTTGCTCATTTTCATTAACCTCTTTTATTAATCTCTTATTATTCTCTGTTAGCGTTGCAACTGCTAAATTAATTGCATTCTCACATAGATTGCCCATTTTTATTAAACTTACATTTAACGCTGCCAATTGTTCATCAAATTTACTTCTCATTATCCAAACCTCCCTGTGATATAGTCTTCTGTTTTCTGCTCCTTTGGAGTAGAAAATATAATTTCTGTATCATTAAACTCAATTGCTTCACCAAGTAAGAAAAAAACTGTCTTATCTGAAATTCTAGCAGCCTGCTGCATGTTATGCGTTACCATAACTATTGTATAGTCTTTCTTAAGCTCCGTTGCAAGTTCTTCAATCTTTAATGTTGATATTGGATCAAGTGCAGATGTTGGTTCATCCATTAATAGAATCTCTGGTTGGACAGCAAGTGCTCTAGCTATACATAATCTTTGTTGTTGTCCCCCTGATAATCCTAAAGCATTTTTGTGCAATCTATCTTTAAGTTCGTCCCAGATTACTGCATTCTTTAGCGACTTTTCCACTATTTCATCTAAGGATTTTTTATCTTTTAGCCCATGTGTTCTTGGTCCATAGGCAACATTATCATATATTGACATTGGAAACGGGTTGGGACTCTGAAAAACCATGCCCACTCTTTTTCTAAGCATATTTATGTCTAAATCTCCGTATATATTTTCATCATCCAAAAGAACTTCCCCAGTTATCTTGCAACCTTCTACTAAATCATTCATTCTGTTTAATGATTTAAGCAGTGTGGATTTGCCACAGCCAGATGGTCCAATAAGTGCCGTTATTTCGTTTTTAGGAAAGATTAAATTTATATTCTGTAACGCTTGGAATTCGCCATAGTACAAATCTAAATTATTTATTTTAATTTTATCCATTATCCACTCCTTACTTTGTATTTTTAGCAAACTTACCAGCTATAAATGTTGAAACCGCATTTATCAAAAGTACCATAATTAAAAGCACTACAGATGTGGCAAAAGCTGCATCCACATATATGCCTTCATTAATCAAAGCATACATATGTATTGATAGTGTTCTTCCAGAGTCCATAGGGTTAAATGCTTGCCCTGTAACTGTACCTGCAGTATAAATAAGCGCTGCAGTTTCTCCTACTATACGACCAACAGACAGAATTATACCTGCCAAAATACCCCTTGCTGCACTGGGAAGTACTATTCTTATAACAGTTCTAAGTTTGCCAGCGCCAAGTCCATAACTACCTTCTCTATAACTGTCCGGAACAGCTTTTAATGCTTCTTCTGTGCTTCTCATTATAAGCGGTAAACACATTATAGCCAAGGTAAACGCCCCTGCCATCAAAGAATAACTCCACCCTAGGGTCATTACAAACAGTAAAAATCCAAATAGACCGTATACTATTGAAGGTATTCCTTGCAAGGTTTCCGTAGTTAATCTAATTATTCCTACTAATCTGTTACCTTTTTTTGCGTACTCCACTAAGTATATCGCTGAACCTATACCAAATGGCACTGATATTAAAAGCGCCCAAAATACCATTAATAATGTATTTACTATGGCTGGCATCATGGAAAGATTGTTTGTTGAATAATCCCATGCAAACATATTTAAGTTTAAATACGGTACCCCTTTTACCATAATATATATTATTATTAAAAGTAATAGACCTACAGTTATTAAAGCTCCTAATACAGTTAATAATGCCAAGAATAAGGATAAAGGGCTTTTCTTATATTCTTTTAATTTGTTTTTAAATGTTCTATTGTTTATACCTATTGTTTCTGCATTCATTATAAACCCCTCCTTTTTAAAATATTAAAGACAAGGTTTATGATAAGTATAAATACAAATAGTACCACTGCAGTCGCTATTAAAGCCTCTCTATGAAGTCCAGCAGCGTAGCCCATTTCTAAGACTATATTTGCAGTCATAGGTCTTACCCCTGATAATATACTTTCAGGAAGAATTGCCTGATTACCTACTACCATAATCACCGCCATTGTTTCACCAATAACGCGGCCTACGCCCAATACTACCGATGCTATTATCCCTGATTTTGCTGCGGGTATTACTGTAAAGAAAACACTTCTTTCATGGGTTGCACCTAGTGCTAATGCCCCTTGATAGTATGCCTCAGGTACTGCTCTTATTGCAGATTCCGATAAACCTATTATTGTTGGCAATACCATTATAGCTAGTACAACAGAAGCTGCTAATATACTTTTTCCGCTTCCTCCAAACATAACTCTGAATGCGGGTACAATCAGCATTAGTCCGAAGAAACCATATACGATTGACGGTATACCAGCTAGCAAATCTACCGCTGGTTTTAACCATTTATATACTCCTTTAGGGCAAAATTTTGCCATGTACGTGGCACAAAATATTCCGATGGGTACTCCTAGTATTATTGCTCCTAATGTAACATATAAACTAGCCATTATCATTGGAAATATGCCATATACACCATTTAATGGTTTCCATGATGTTCCAAGAAGAAAATCACCAAAACCTATTTCTGCCATAGCGGGTATTCCACTGGCAAACAAAAATATGCATATAAGAAATACTGCAACTATTGAAGCACATGCAGCTAGCAAAAATACATATTTCATTATTATCTCTTTGTTCTTCTTCATAATCTCTCCAACATATCTTAATTCTGCTAATTAATATTATAGCAAGGCCCATTTAAAGGCCTTGCTTTTGTTTTTGTTACTGTACTTCCGACCAATCTGTTAATTCACCTATGAATATTTTACAAATTTGATCAAGAGTTAATTCTTGAACTGTGTTGTCATTGTTAACTACTACTGCTATACCATCTTTAGCAATTACTGTAGCTTCGATATCATCAGATTTTTCACTGTCTTTAATTTCTCTTGAAGCCATACCGATATCTACGATACCATTAGTTGCTGTTTGTACACCTGTAGTTGAATCAGACTGTTGTACTTCTACTGTTACATCTGGGTTTAATGCTACATATGCTTCCTTCAAAACTTCCATTACCGGAGTTACTGAAGATGATCCACCTAACATAATGTTTCCAGATAATCCTTGAGATTCATAAGCTTCAGCATCTGAAACGCTAATGTATCCTTCTTCTTCGATTATAGCTTGTCCATCAGCACTCATAATAAACGAAATTAAATCCCCTGCAACTTCACTCAATCCTTCAGCTTTAGTTACGATATTGAATGGCCTAGCAATTGGATAAGTTCCCGCTTTAATGTTATCAACTGTAGCTACTGCTCCATCTACTTTTACTGCAGTTACTGTGTCACTTAGCGACCCTAGTGAGATGTATCCGATGGCCTGTGGGTTTCCTTCAACACTAGTAATTACAACTTGTGTACTGTTTGAAATTTCAGCAGTATCTGCAGTCCTATCAATTTTTTCTCCACTATCATCTTTAACTTGAATTCCTGCTAAACCTACGAAAGCTCCTCTAGTTCCAGAACCTTCTTCTCTAGATATTACTGTGATATCACCTGAGGTTCCTTCACTATCAGTTGCCTCACCATCATTAGCTCCGCAACCAGTAAAGATTCCTGCAGTTAGAGCTAATACGCATCCTAATGCAATTAATTTTTTTAGATTTTTCATTTAATTTTTCTCCTTATTTATAATTATTATCAAACTATAATATGGATTATACGTTTGAAATGTTAAATCTAAAACCATAATTATATTAAATCTATGTAAAATAAAAACGCCCTTAGGCGTTAGGCGTCTTTACTAATTAATTCATTTAGCACTTCATAATTTGTTTTGCATTTCATTTTTTTGTTTCCAATTATCTGATAATCATCTCTACTCTTACCTAGTATGAGTATTACCCAATCGTCCTTTGAACCTTTGGTATAATTAAAGGCTTCCCTAATTCCTTCCTCTCTACTATTTAGTATTTCTACAACTTCAGGACCTGGAATCATATGAGAAACTATATCTTTGCCTATATTTTTATAGTTTTCTTCCGCTGGGTTATTTGGAACTATATAAATATTGTTTGCATATTTTGATGAAACCTCTCCGGTTTCCTTTCTTCTGTTATATGCTTTGCCGCCGACACATCCAAATGTAACTGCAATTTTCCTATCAGTATAATTCTTTTTAACATGTTCAAATATCTTTTCAAAACTGTCTCCATTATGGGCATAATCTATAATTGCTACAATTTTATTATCATTTGATCTGAACATTTCCATTCTACCTGGGACAAAACTATTTAATAATCCTGTTTTTATGACACCTACAGGAATGCCATAATCATAAGCCACAGCAATTGCCGCCACAGCATTATACGCATTAAATTTGCCCGCCATGGGTATTGTGAAATCAAAGTCCTCTTTATAAATCTTTAAACAAATATCTAGTTCATTATTCTTTTCGATTATATTTTGCACCGCTATATTGTCATTTTTCGATAACCCAAAGGTTTTTAAATCACATCTTGCATATTTTTTTATTTCATTTATTTCGTCTATTTCAGAGTTGACCCATGCCTTTTTGCAATTATTAAAAATCAACAATTTTGAATTAAAATAATCTTCATATGTGGGATGTTCCCTATTGCTAATATGATCATTGCTTATATTTAACAGAGCTGCTATGTCAAATCTTAACCCATGGCATCTTCCATACTTTAAGGCTTGGCTGGAAATTTCCATAATAACAGCTTTTTTATTCATGTTTATAGCATTTCTAATGTGCTTAAATAAATCTAATGTTTCTGGAGTCGTAAGTTCGGCCTTTTTATTATTAACACCATCATAAATTTCTATGCCACTAATAAATGCACATTCATCTTCTCCTATACTTTTCATATATTCATTCATAATCGATTTAAGCATATAAGTAGTAGTTGATTTACCTTTAGTACCAGTGATACCTATAATATCTATATCATCTTCATTAGGAAAATAGAATTTTTTAGCTAGTATAGACATCGCTTTTCTAACATCGCTAACTATAATTGTTGAAGTTTTATGGGCATTGTCACCCATAACCACATGTTCAGAAACATAGCATACAGCTCCTCTATCTATAGCCTCTAACAGATATTCCTTTCTAAATGTTTCTCCTTTACAAAAAAATGCAGCCCCTTCTTTAACTAATTTAGAATTATATTCTAGCTCTTTTACGATATCTTCTCCCTCGTTAAAAAGTTTTACTACTGTTACAAGCTTTGCTTTCATCAATTCTTTATAGCAATCTATAATTTTCATTATAACCTCCAAATATCTTGTAGTTATATTATATCATATAGTTTTATTTTTGTATGCAAAAACTCCCCGTTAAAAAACGGGGAGCATATATATACACATATCACACACAATTTATAAATCGTCTCTATTCACAGGGCAAGACATACATCTAGGGCCACCTCTACCTCTAGATAATTCTGCACTTGGTATTGTTAACACTTCCACGCCTTTTTTCTCCAATAACGCATTTGTCACATAATTTCTCTCGTATGTAACTACCTTGCCAGGGGCAATACAAAGGGTATTTGAACCATCATTCCACTGTTCTCTTTGCGCCGCCATTAAATCATCACCGCCACAACGGATTAAATCAACTGCTGGCAATTTTAAAGCCTTTTTAAGAATATTGGTTAAATTATCAGTAAACAATTTGAATTGAGATTTTCCATCTTTATCCAAAGTTATTTCAAATACCTGTAAAGGACCTTCTATTTCTGGATGAATAGTAAACTTATCAAAATCCACCATTGTAAATACCGTATCTAGATGCATAAAAGCTCTTTTTTTAGGAATTGAGAGCACCAATACTTTATTGAATGTAGATTTATTAAGCATATTTTCGGCAAATCTTTCTATGGCTTTAGGTGTGGTTCTTTGACTCATCCCTATAGCTACAATTTCGTTGGAAAGAACTAATACATCTCCACCTTCTATGGAAGCTTCGTGGTCATAATCATACCATAACTGTGATCCCTCTGGAGCGAAGTCTTTGTTATGTAAATACATATACTTAAGTAACAAACATTCTCTCCTTCTTGCTGCCGTACTCATATGATGTACGCTTAATCCATTACCTACACATGCACCTGGATCTCTTGTAAAATAAAGGTTTGGCATAGGATCTAGATAGAAAGGGTATTCTGATGTTATAAAATCAGCTAAACTTTTAGCTTTTATTTCACCTATTTCATCTTTCTTAATACCAGATATAGTTTTACTTACCATGTCTTTAACTGGCATATTATATAGATAATCATAAATAGCTTCTTGAACGCCTTTAGAATTTATATTACTCTCATCTAATAATTTGTTCAAAAATTCAGCTTTTACCTTTTCGTCTTTCAAAGCTTTAGCAGTTTCGTTAACATAATAAACTACTTCAACGCCATTTTCTCTCAATAACTCAGCAAACCTATCATGTTCTTTTTGTGCTACGCTCAAAAATGGAATATCATCAAACAATAATCTTTCAAAGTTATCTGGAGTTAATCCTTCTACTTCAGGCCCTAGCCTATGAAGTAATACTTTATTTAATTTTCCTATTTCAGAATAATTATGTATTCCTGGATGCATAATAAACTCCTTTCAAATACTTAACTATGTAATATTATGCTATAGTAGCAACAATTACAGCTTTAATTGTATGCATTCTGTTTTCTGCTTCATCAAACACAACTGAATGCTTTGATCTAAACACTTTATCTGTTACTTCAC
>Ga0102928_1000730_pt1 | contig 21158 bp, 14 predicted proteins | sample SalPonR1_B_D1_MG_FD_78504 | JGI IMG/M metagenome (GOLD analysis project Ga0102928, IMG submission 78504) | Salt pond soil microbial communities from South San Francisco under conditions of wetland restoration - Salt Pond MetaG R1_B_D1_MG | ecosystem: Environmental > Aquatic > Marine > Intertidal...
CTGGCGGTGGATTCGACACCATGGCCTACCTCGGTTCTGATGCGCTGCGACCGTTCCGGCTGTCCGACGGCGACACGGCGACGCTGAACCTTACGGCCGAAGCGCCCGAGCTGCGCGCAACCCTGAAAGGCATGGCGACGGCAGCGCTGCTCGACCGCGGTATCCTCGCGGCCGTTCCGGGTGAACGCGGCGCGCTTGCCGGGAGGGCCGCGGAGGCTCTGCTTCCGGCGCGCGACGGTGTCATCGCTCTTCGCGCCGGCGTCGGCGACGCGGAGGCGGCGATCGAACGGTCCCGCGTCCGCGTCGAAGTGGAAAGCTCCACGGCCGAAGTTGCACGGGCCGGAGTCATAGCCGCCGATCCCTTTGTCGCCGCTGCGGAACTTCAGTCGGTCCAGGTTCAGCTGGAATCGCTCTATGCCGTCACCGCGCGGCTCTCGAGCCTGAACCTGGCAGCGTACCTCCGATGATCGTGCGCGCGCTTATCCTGCTGGCCGTTCTCTTCTCTGTATGGCCTGCCGCCGCGCAGACCGTCCGAGTGAAGGATCTTGTCGAATTCGATGGTGTGCGGGGCAACGACCTCGTCGGCTACGGCCTTGTCGTGGGCCTGAACGGAACGGGAGACGGCCTCCGAAACGCGCCGTTCACCGAGGAGATCATGTCCAACATCCTGGAGCGGCTCGGCGTCAACGTGACCGGCGAACAGCTCCGGCCCCGCAACGTCGCCGCCGTCTTCGTGACGGCGGAGCTACCACCCTTCGCCCGTGCTGGCGGGCGCATCGATGCGACTATCTCGGCGATCGGCGACGCGAAGAGCCTCCTTGGGGGAACGCTCGTGATGACGCCGCTCAAGGCGGCGGACGGCTTGATCTACGCCGTCGCTCAGGGAACGGTCCTGGCGGGAGGCACCAGTGCCGAAGGCGACGCGGCCAGCGTGACCGAAGGTGTACCGACCGCGGGTGTTCTTCCCTCCGGTGCCCGGATCGAACGGGAGATCCCCTTTGAATTCAATGATCTCAAGACCATCCGCCTCGCGCTCCGCACACCCGATTTCACGACCGCCGAGCGGATTGAGTTCGCCATAAACTCGACCTACGGCCGCCGAACGGCTCAGATGCTCGATGCGGGGACGGTGCTCCTGGACGTCCGTGCGACGGGCGAGCCGACCACTGCTCACGCCATTGGCCGGATCGAGAACATCGGAGTCGAACCGGAGGTCCGCGCCCGCGTGGTCGTCGATCAGCGCTCAGGTACGATCGTCATGGGAGAGGATGTGCGGATATCGCGCGTCGCCGTCACGCAGGGCGATCTCGTGGTACGGGTCGAGGAGCGACCCGAGATCGTGCAGCCCAACCCGTTCGCGGCCGGAGAAACGGTCGTGGTGCCGAGGACGGTCGCGGAACTGGGTGAGGCGGACGGTGGCGGACTTCTCGAGGTATCGGGTGGGAACTCGCTTCGCGACCTCATCGACGGACTGAACGCGCTCGGCGTTCCGCCGCGCGACATGATCGACATCCTTAAGACGATCAACGCCGCAGGCGCGCTGCACGCCGAGTTCATCGTACGCTAGACTCTGTGTGTCACGGGGACCACTAAGCGCGGCACCATCTCCGCGAGCCGAGCTTCGGAGCGGCGGAACACGTCCGGTAATGAAGAGTGGAGAACGCGGCGTTGGTCAGCCTTGGAGATCCGGCCTTACACGAAAAAAGCCGCCCCTGCTCTTTTCAGCAGGGGCGTGTCCCTGTCCGTAACTTGTCCCCGGTGCCGCGGGCTGGGTGGGGGCTGTTAATCCGCGACACCGGGGTAGCGTTACAATCGCTATGATCAACGTTTGCCGCGCAAACCCGGCGGCACGGTGGAGCGGGCCGCACCTTTCCGCGGTCATTTTGCGGCGGAAATCTGGCGGCGCTTGATTTCGCACCCGGAACATACCAGTCTCTGGGAATGAATGCGCCGACGCCGTTCCCGACGCACGCCGACCAGGTCGCTTTCGACCGGACGGAACTTAACCAGATCTTATCGCTCTATGGGCGTATGGTCGCCGCCGGGGAATGGCGTGACTATGCAATGTCGTTTCTCAAGGACGTGGCCGTGTTCGCGGTCTTCCGCCGCTCGGCCGAGCACCCGCTCTACCGGGTCGAGAAGCGCCCGCGCCTCAGGAACAGGCAGGGGATGTACGCGGTCATCGGCATGGACGGACAGGTTCTGAAGCGCGGGCACGACCTCAAGGCGGTTCTTCGCGTTCTGGACCGAAAGCTCATCCGCGCCGTCGACTGAGCACGGCGCCGCACGCATTGCCTTGCGCATTCCCGCATCCGCCACGATGATGCCCCTTCTGGACCGATCTTCGGTCCGTCCATCCGGGAGAAGTCTCAATGGCGACCATCACGGCCCTGCCAAGGAAAGAGGACGCAATCGCCACGGTCGTCCCGATCCTCAAGCAGCGTCTGGGTGACCGGCTTCAGACCGGCGCCGCGATCCGTGAACAGCACGGCAACACGACGACGTGGATCCTGAACCAGCCGCCGGATGCCGTGGCCTTCCCCGAATCCACCGAGGAAGTGGCCGACATCGTCCGCACCTGCGCCGACCACGGCGTACCGATCATCCCGTTCGGCACGGGCACGTCGCTCGAGGGGCATGTGAACGCGCCCGCAGGCGGCATCTCGATCGACCTCGGCCGGATGAACAATGTCCTCGCGGTCCATGCCGACGATCTCGACGTCGTCATCCAGCCCGGCGTCACGCGTAGCCGGCTGAACGAGCATCTGCGTGATCAGGGTCTCTTTTTCCCGATCGATCCTGGCGCGGACGCCTCGCTCGGCGGCATGGCGGCGACCCGCGCATCGGGCACGAACGCGGTGCGCTACGGCACGATGAAGGACAACGTCGTCGCACTCGAGATCGTCCTGCCCGACGGCCGCGTCATTCAGACCGCGCAGCGTGCGAGAAAATCCTCGGCCGGCTACGATCTCACGCGGCTGTTCGTCGGCGCCGAAGGGACGCTCGGGATCATCACCGAACTCACGCTGCGCCTCCAAGGCATACCCGAGGCTATGTCTTCCGCGACCTGCTCGTTTCCGAGCATCGAGGCCGCGTGCTCGGCCGTGATCATGACGATTCAGATGGGCGTACCGGTTGCACGGATCGAGCTTCTCGACCCTCTGACCGTGAAGGCGGTGAACGCCTACTCGAAGCTTTCGCTTCCCGAACGGCCACTCCTCCTCCTCGAGTTCCACGGATCGGAGTCGTCGGTCGCCGAACAGGCCGAGACCTTCGGCGAGATCGCGGGAGATTCTGGCGGTACCGGCTTTGCCTGGACGACATCGCCAGAGGAACGCACGAAGCTGTGGCAGGCGCGTCACGACGTCTACTGGGCGACCTGTGCGCTGCGACCGGGCGCCAGGGCACTCGCCACCGACGTCTGTGTCCCGATCTCCCGCCTTGCCGAGTGCGTCGAGGCCGCGCGGGCGAAGGCTTCGGAACTCAGCCTTATCGCCCCCATCGTGGGTCACGTCGGCGACGGCAACTTCCACGTGACGCCTGTCGTCGATCTCGAGGACGCGGACGAATTCGCCCGCACCGAGCAATTCGTCGGATGGCTGAACGACCTCGCTATCTCGATGGAGGGCACCTGCACCGGCGAACACGGCATCGGACAGGGCAAGAAGCCCTATCTCCGGCGCGAACTGGGCGAGGCGGTCGACGTCATGGCGGCGATCAAGGCGGCGATCGATCCAAAAGGCATCATGAATCCTGGCAAGATCCTCTGAGGGTCAGGCCCCGTCTGTGTGGATCGCCTTGAAGGTGATCGTGGTCAGTGTCCGCGAGATGCCGGGAATATCGAAGAGATTTTCGCTCAGATACCGTCCGATATCCTCGTCCTTGGGAACGTAGATCTTCGCGAGAAGGTCGAAGTCCCCGCTCGTCGAGTAAAGCTCGGACACGATCTCGCGGAGATAGATCTCACGGGCGACCTCGTAGGTTTTGCCGGGGTGGCAGCGAAGCTGGACGAAGACGCAGTTCATGGGCAACACCTCCTGGCCAACCGATAGCACATCGCCCCGCAGCCGCCAGCGTCGAAAAAGCCGTGGAACCTTCCGACCATTTCGGTCTAGCCTCGCGCCCGAGGGAGGACGATGCTCGGAATGACCCGTCATCAGCCAGACGCCGCGACACAGGTGCGCGTCTCCGACGAGGTGCGGAAGACGACCTGCTACATGTGCGCGTGCCGTTGCGGCATCAACGTGCACCTCAAGGACGGTCAGGTCACCTACATAGAAGGGAATCGCGACCACCCCGTGAACAAGGGCGTACTCTGCGCAAAGGGATCGGCCGGGATCAAGCAGGTCCTCTCGCCCGCCCGTCTCCGCGCCCCGCTCCGCCGCACCGGCCCGCGCGGGTCTGGCGCGTTCGAGGAGATATCATGGGAAGAGGCGCTGCAAACCGCCGTCTCCTGGCTGAAGCCGCTGCGAGCGACAGCGCCTGAAAAGCTAGCGTTCTTCACCGGTCGCGACCAGAGCCAGTCCTTCACCGGCTGGTGGGCACAGGCTTTCGGCACACCGAACTACGCAGCCCACGGCGGCTTCTGCTCCGTAAACATGGCGGCGGCCGGCATTTACACGATCGGCGGCGCCTTCTGGGAGTTCGGCCAGCCGGACTGGGAGCGGGCGGAGCTTTTCCTTCTCTTCGGCGTGGCCGAGGATCATGATTCGAACCCAATCAAGATGGGGATCGGTCGGCTCAAGGAACGTGGCGCGCGAGTGATCGGAGTGAACCCGATCCGGAGCGGCTACAATGCCGTGGCCGATGACTGGTACGGCATAACGCCCGGAACGGACGGTCTTCTGATCCTGTCGCTGGTCCACTGCCTGCTGAAAGCGGGCAAGATCGACGCAGATTATCTCGCGCGCTGGACGAACGCGCCCTGCCTCCTGAATGAGGACCCTGACTCCGCGGATTTCGGACTTCTTCTGAAGGACGACGATGACAAACCCGTCGTGCTCGACCGCACGACAGGCAAACCGGTGCCCTTCGACACACCCGGGGTTCGGCCCGACTTGACAGGCTCCTGGCGCCATGCGGGCTGCACGCACCGGCCGGTCTTTCACCGCATGGTCGACCGTTACCTGTCGGTCGACTACGCGCCCGAGACCGTTGCGCCGAGGACCGGTCTCTCCCCCGACCGCATCCGCGCCCTCGCCGGAGAGATCGCGTACGCCGCATTCGGGAAATCGTTCACGGTCTCCCGCCGCTGGACCGACTTCCGCGGCGAAACGCACGACGCGATGACGGCGCGCCCCGTCGCCATCCACGCTATGCGCGGCATCTCCGCTCATTCCAACGGCTTCCAGACCGCCCGCGCCCTGCACCTTCTCCAGACGCTCATCGGCGCAGTCGAAAGCCCCGGCAGTTTCCGCTTCAAGCCGCCGTACCCGAAACCCGCTTCGGCCCATCCCCGCCCGCACTTCCGCGTCCGCCCCGGCCAGCCGCTCGATGGCCCGCATCTCGGCTATCCGCAGGGGCCGGACGACCTCGCGTTGACGGATGACGGGGCGCCCGCCCGGATAGACAAGGCCTTTACCTGGGAGAACCCGCTCTCGGCGCATGGCCTGATGCATATGGTGATCCCGAACGCCCACGCGGGCGACCCCTACAGGATCGACACGCTGTTTCTCTACATGGCGAACATGTCGTGGAACTCGTCGATGAACACCTCCGCGGTGATGGAGATGCTGACCGACACCGACGAGGCAGGCGACTACGTCATCCCGCGGATCATCTATTCCGACGCCTACGGCTCCGAGATGACCGCTTACGCCGACCTGATCCTGCCCGATACGACGTACCTTGAACGCCACGACTGCATCAGCCTGCTCGACCGCCCGATCTCCGAGGCCGAGGCCGCCGCAGATGGCATTCGCTGGCCGGTCCTCACCCCCGACCGGGACGTCCGGCCGTTCCAGTCGGTGCTCCTCGACCTCGGGCATCGTCTGGGCCTGCCCGGGATGACGACCGAGGACGGCTCGCCGTCCTATCGAGACTACGCCGACTACATCGTGCGCCACGAGCGCAAGCCGGGCATCGGACCCCTTGCCGGATGGCGCGGAAACGGAACGGACCACGGCCGGGGAGAGCCTAATTTGGCCCAACTCGATCGCTACCGCGAAAACGGCGGCTTCTTCACGGCTCACATCCCTGACGAAGCGCAGTTCATGAAGCCCTGGAACCGCGCGTACTGGGACTGGGCGGTGTCGATGGGTCTCGTCGACGGCCCGCAGCCCTACCTGATCGAGCTTTGGTCCGAACCGCTGCGCCGCTTCCAAATTTCCTCCGAAGGCAAAGGTATCCGCCAGCCGCCGGAGCATCTGCGTGACAGGCTGAAACAGGCGATGGACCCGCTGCCCCTTTGGTATCCGCCGCTCTCGGACGAACGCATCGATACCGGTGTCTATCCGATCCACGCGCTCACTCAGCGCCCGATGGCGATGTACCACTCCTGGGGAAGCCAGAACGCCTGGCTCCGACAGATCCACGGAGAGAATCCACTCTTCCTCCCGACCGATCTATGGGAGGCGCACGGCTTCCGCGACGGCGACTGGGCGCGCGTCACCTCGCCCAGCGGAGAGATTACCGTTCCCGTCGCGCACATGGCCGCGCTCAATGCCCACACCGTCTGGACGTGGAACGCCATCGGCAAGCGCAAGGGTGCCTGGGCGCTCGATCCGAAGTCGCCCGAAGCGACCAAGGGTTTTCTCCTGAACCACCTGATCTCGGAGCTGCTGCCCGAAAAGGGCGACGGTTTGCGCTGGTCGAACTCCGATCCTGTCACGGGCCAGGCCGCCTGGTTCGACCTACGCGTTAGGATCGAGCGTGTCGACGCCCCGGTCGAGACGCGACCCATCTTCCCGCCCTTGAAGGTGTCGGCGGAATGAGCCGTCATCCTGCTCAGGATACGCCGGTCTCCATCCTGCAGCCGGGACGCCGCTTGAAAACTGCGCGGCTCGTGCGGAGTCCCTGCGTCATCCTTACCTATTCATTGCTCCACGAATGACCTCACTTCCGTCTCATACCGACCGCAAGCTCGGCCTCGTGATCGACCTCGACACATGCGTCGGCTGTCATGCCTGCGTCGTAGCCTGCAAGGGCTGGAACGATGCCTCGCAACCCTCCGGTCTGACAGATGCCAACCCTTACGGGGCCGATCCGACAGGCGCGTTTCTCAACCGCGTCCATTCCTATGAAATCCAGCCGGATCAGGGCGCTGCGCAACTCGTCCATTTCCCGAAGTCCTGCCTGCATTGCGACGACGCTCCCTGCGTCACGGTGTGTCCGACCGGCGCTTCCTACAAACGTCAGGAAGACGGCATCGTCCTCGTCAACGAGAGCGATTGCATCGGCTGCGGGCTCTGCGCATGGGCCTGCCCCTATGGCGCGCGCGAAATGGATCCGACCGAACAAGTGATGAAGAAATGCACTCTGTGCGTCGACCGGATCTACAACGAGGAACTGCCGGAGGACGATCGCGTCCCCGCCTGCGTACGCACCTGCCCCACGGGTGCACGGCACTTCGGAGACTTCTCCGACCCCGGAAGCGCGGTCTCGCAACTCGTCGCCGAGCGCGGTGGGCTCGAGCTCATGCCCGAGCAGGGAACGAAGCCAGTGAACCGCTATCTGCCGCCGCGCCCAAAGGGAGAGATCGACGTTCTCGCGCCCTTGCTCGAACCTGTCGCGGACGACCCGAAGGGTCTTCTCGGCTGGCTCGACCGCACTCTGGAACGGCTCGGATGAAGGTCGGGGTTCCGGTGGGCAGATCAGCGGGATCAAGAGGCTAGCCCTTGCATCCCGCACGCTCGATCATCCTGTTCACGACGCTCTCGGGCCTTGGCTTCGGCCTGCTGACATTTCTCGGGCTCGGGTACCCGGACGTCAAGGGAATGACGGCCTTCGTCTTCTTCGCCATCGCGTACATGCTTGCCGCTGGCGGTCTCGCCGCCTCGGCCTTCCACCTCGGGCATCCGGAACGCGCCCTTAAGGCGTTCTCCCAGTGGCGGACAAGCTGGCTGTCGCGCGAGGCGTGGACTTCGGTCGCGACGCTGGTGGTCATGGCAGTCTATGGCGCTGGCCTCGTATTCCTCGACACCCGCGTCGCGGCGCTGAGCATCGTCGGCGCATTGCTGTGTCTCGCAACCGTGGTGTCGACGTCGATGATCTACGCCTCGCTCGGCTCCGTCCCGCGCTGGAACGACCGAACCACCCCGATTCTCTTCCTGGCATACGCCATAGCAGGTGGTGCGTTGCTTTCGGGAGAGGTCACGATGGCGATCTTCCTGCTCCTCGCACTCGCCGCCCTGCAGGCATGGGTCTGGCGCGACGGGGATGCGCGCTTCGCGCGGTCGGGAACCACGATGGCTACCGCGACGGGGCTTACCGGTGGCACGGTCCGTTCGTTCGAACCGCCGCACACGGGAAAGAACTACCTGCTGACCGAGATGGTCTACGTCGTGGGCCGCAAGCATGCGCGCAAGCTTCGGGCGATCGCCCTCGTCCTGGTCTCGTTCCTGCCGGTGATCCTCCTTCTCCTGCCATTCTCGCATGTATTCGCGACGCTCGCGGTGCTGTCGCACATCGCGGGCGCCCTTGTCGCGCGGTGGCTCTTCTTCGCCGAAGCCGAGCATGTCGTCGGACTCTACTATGGCAAGCGTCACGGAAGCTCGACGTCGACCCAGACGATCCGGTGACGGGACGCCGCCGCCGCGGTTTCCGCAGCGCTGCCGGCCAGAGGCCAATGGACGCCTGATCCCAGAACCTTCCAGTGCGACGACGGCAGAACGTAGTCCACACGGAGATTCCCGGGGTCGCCGGGTCCGTCCCGCCAGTCCGCGGTATCGAGTGAGGGGTCGCCCTCGTGAGTCAGGTTCGACCCGCCGTCCCGGTCTGCGGCGGCTGCGCCGCCTGCGCTTCGCGGTGCGGGATCGAGAAGCTGTGGATGGGACAGGAGGCTGTGCATCGCTGCGGGCCGCCCGTCGCCATCTGCGGGATCCATATTCGTATCGCCGAGAAGCACGAAAGGAGCTTCGACCGGTCTTTCGGGAAGCTTTCCGTCAAGGTAGGCGAGCCAGAAGGCGGCCTCGTCGTGGTTCCTCCGGCCGTTTCGATCCTCGGGCCCGTCAAAGACGGGAGGGGTCGCGTGAAAAGCCCAGAGGCGAATCTCGCGCCCGTCTGGAAGCGCGAGGGAAACATCCCAGTGACCAGTGGATGAAAGCCGCTGGTCGGGAAAAGAGCCGTTCGGCGGTTCCCGACCTTGGAGCAGCGCATCCGGCAGATCGTGCCAGAGATACCGCGAGAAATCCCGGCTGGCGCTGCTGTCGACGGGCAATCGCGACAGCAGCGCCATCCCGCCCTGGCCCGCGAATTCGCCATACCCCTGCGCGTCGCGCGGACTCCCGGCACGGCCGTCACCGTTCATGTCTCGGCCGCTCTGTAGACCGGAATTCGGCGCGAAGGCGAAAAGCGAATCGTAGCGCTGCCCGGCCTCGCCGAGAGCGGCCGTCAAGGCGCGGAGCGCATGGAGATCTTGGTCGTAGTCAAACCCTGTCACCAGCAGAACGTCGGGAGATACCTCTGCGATGACCGCCACCGCCGCGAGGACATCCGGCGCTCCCTCTAGAATGTCGCGAAGAAGCAGGCCGGGGCCGTCGCGCGAGAGCTCGACATTGTAGGTGGCGATGCGCAATGGGTCGGCCGAGGCCGCGAGCGCGGCGAACGACAGGATCAGACAGGCTGCAGCCCGATGGCCTCTTCGTCCTGCGCGCGGCGGCGTTTGTCGGCGATCATGTTTGCGACACGGCCCATGGCGATCCCTCGCATGAACAAGGAAGTCGGAAGGAACGCCCATGCCGCCACCGTCCAGATCAGCGTATGCGGGTTTTCGAGGGAAACGGTGCCGAAAACCGACCCCGCCGCCTTGACCGCCGCAGGTGTCAGGAATGGCAGAAGAAAGCCTAAGGCGATGTTAAAGCGGGCGTCCCGCTCCAGGCGTTCTACCACGTCGCCGCCCGTGGTCGGATCGAAGGTCGGAAGGTTGACCCAGACGTTGAAGCTGCCGTTGGCGAGCGGCCATCGCTGAATACGGAGAACGATGATGAAGATTGCAAGCGTGGTCAGCGAGATGAGGTAAGCCATGCCGGCGGCCGTGCGCACCTGATAGATATGCGCGCTGCTCGCCTCTTCTGGCAGCATGAGAACCACCAGCCTGACCGGGCTGTAAGGAAAGTCGATCACGCTTCCGATCAATCCGCCGATCGCCTGAAGGAACATCGTGAGCGACGTCTGGCCGTATTCGCCTCTCAGAATGATCGAAAGGAGAAGAACGGTGAAGAGAAGCGAGAAGAAGCGGATGCGGTTGAACGGCGGCGCGTCACGAAACTCCACGAGACCCGGATAGGCAGAGGTGTATTCTATGATCGTCAGCACCGCGCCGAAGATCGCGACGAGCGCCACGATCTGCGCTGTATCCGTACTGGTGCCGGGCAGCATCAGGGAGGGGATCGAAACGAGGATCACCACCATGAATGCGCGCAGCATGGCATATGCCAGCCGGGAAATCACTGCCCGTCGCCCCCGATCCGGTCGGACGGAACTTTACCCGCCCTTTCATGCCTTTCGCCGCACCGATTGTGGCGGCCCGCCACATTTTTGCCCACTTCTGGCCTACTTCCAACTGTCCCAGCAACTCGAGGTTAACCATCGAAAGGAAGTGCGGCATTTTCATGGTCAAACTGGTGCGTCATTGCATCATTTTGGACCTGCAAAAGGGCGGCTTCGCCGGCTCTGCCCCTTTACCCGGCGAACTGAAGCTCAGACCCAGGGGCGATCCTGCGCGGATTTTGCCTCGAAGCTCTCGATCGCACCGACCTTCTCGAATGTCAGGCCGATGTCGTCCAATCCATTGAGCAGGCAATGCTTGCGGAACGCGTCGACCTCGAACGCGAAGGCCGTTCCGTCCGCAGTCGTCACCGTCTGCGCTTCCAGATCGACGGTGATCCGGGCGTTCTGGCCCTTCTCGGCATCCTTCATCAGGATATCGACCTGCTCCTGCGGAAGTGCGATGGGCAGAATCCCGTTCTTGAAGCAGTTGTTGAAGAAGATGTCCGCGAAGGATGGCGCGATCACGCAACGGATGCCGAAGTCGAGAAGCGCCCACGGCGCGTGCTCGCGGCTCGACCCGCAGCCGAAGTTCTCGCCGGAGACGAGAATCTCCGCCTCGCGGTAGGCCAGCTTGTTCAGGACGAAGTCCGGGATCTCGTTTCCGTCGTCGTCGTAGCGCATCTCGTCGAAAAGGTTCTTGCCGAGGCCGGAGCGCTTGATCGTCTTCAGGAATTGTTTCGGAATGATCATGTCGGTGTCGACATTGATGAGCGGCAAAGGCGCCGCGATCCCTGTGATCTTCGTGAACTTGTCCATCCCAGGCGGCCTTCCTCGTTTCGGAACACCGCCTGATTAGTCCCTTTGAGGGCGGGTTTCCAGTAGCCGCGGACTAGTGTCGACGGACGAATTGGCGAAATGCGCCGAGGCTGCCAAGCGCGCCGAGAAGAAGCCAGACACCGGCGGGCAGCGGAATGACCGGTGGTGGAGGTGAACTCGGCGGTGTCGTTGGAGGCACGGGAGGTCGACGGACCGTCGGAACGTTGCGGACGTTGAACACGGCATTCAGATAGGTCGAATTGTCCCGGTCCTCGACGGTCCAGAATTCGCGGCCGCTGTCGAAGCCGAAGAGGCTGAAGCTGTAGATCTTGCCATTGTGGGTGAAGCTGTCGGACAAGGCGTCGTTCTTCAGAAGCTGGACCCGGTCCGCGCAGCCATTCGCGTTCAGCGACCCGCCGAACCCGCTCTTGCGCGAGTAGTTCGGTCGGATGCCGTTCGCTCGGCCGTTCGCGCAGGGATCGGCGAGGTTCGGCGTCTCCCAAAGGGAGAAATTGTAGGAGGTGTTGAACGTCCTCACCATGCCGTCAAACGACGCCTTGAACTTCAGGTTCAGCCGGGCGACCTTAACATGCTCGCCCTGATAGATGACGCGGTTCATGTGGGTGAAGACGCCCACGTCGAACTTCTTGTTCACATCGAAACGCTCGCCGAGGTTCACCGCATCGAAAGCGAAGCCGCTTCGGCCCTTGTACCCCGGGAAGGATTCGCCCCACCTTATTTCGTCCTTGCCCGCGCCGGTAATGCGTGGTGACCCGACCTTCGAAACGATGTCCCAGGAACCGGCAACCGACTTGACCGTAACCTGAGATGCCTGCGCGGCCGTACCGGCGAGAGCGATCGCGACGACGGAAAGGAAATTCCTCAACACTCAGATGCCCCTTTTCGAACCCACCGAGCCCTATTCTTCCGGACTCTGGAACCAACAACGACCGCCGGATTGCCAAAACACGGAAACCGACCCCTGCCAGACAGCTTCATTGTGGTGACAGACCGTTTCCGGTTGTTAGTCCCGCCGGCCCGCCGCTTCCGGATCCTGCATCAGGAAACAGTCTTCGACGACTGCCTCAATTGACGCGTTCTTGCCGCAATCCTACCACGATTTTGCCCAGTTCTGACGCTCGCACCTAGCTTGAAAGCCGACGGCGATCAAGGAAAATATGGGCTCCCCGGAACGGGAAGACACACGATAGGCTAACCCCGCCGCAAAACCGTGGGCCTGTCGCCGAAAGACGACGGCCCGCTTGGGGCCGGTCAGAGCGCGTCGCGGACGTCCGTGAGCCGGCCGGTCACAGCCGCCGCCGCCGCCATCGCGGGGCTCATCAGGTGGGTCCGTCCTCCCCGACCCTGCCGGCCTTCAAAGTTTCGGTTCGAAGTCGCGGCGCATCGCTCGCCGGGCGACAGTTGATCGGGGTTCATGGCGAGGCACATCGAACAGCCGGCAAGACGCCATTCGAAACCGGCAGCCTTGAAGATGTCGGCCAGACCTTCCTCCTCGGCCTGTGCGCGGACGAGGCCCGATCCGGGCACCACCATGGCGCGAAGACCGTCCTTGATCTTCTTGCCCTTGAGGATCGCCGCAGCGGCGCGAAGATCCTCGATCCGGCCATTCGTGCACGACCCGATGAAGACCGTGTCGATCTCGATCTCCCCGAGCGGCGTGCCGGGCTCCAGACCCATGTACTCGAGCGCCCGGCGCGCCGCCTCGACCTTGCCGCCCTTGAAGTCTTCCGGGGCCGGAACGACGCCGGTAATCGGAAGGACGTCCTCGGGCGACGTTCCCCACGTCACGACCGGCGCGATGTCCTCGCCGCGGATCGTCACGACCTTGTCCCAGTGCGCGTCGGGATCGGAGCGGAGCGTCCTCCACCAGGCCATGGCTGCGTCCCATTGCGCGCCTTTCGGGGCATGGGGGCGCCCTTTGATGTACTCGAAGGTCTTCTCGTCCGGCGCGATGAGCCCGGCGCGCGCGCCGCCTTCGATCGCCATGTTGCAGACTGTCATCCGGCCTTCCATCGAGAGAGAGCGGATCGCCTCGCCGCAGTACTCGATCACGTAGCCGGTGCCGCCAGCGGTTCCGGTGTGCCCGATGACCGAAAGCGTGATGTCTTTCGCCGTCACGCCGGGGCCGAGCTGTCCCGTGATCTCGACCTTCATGTTCTTCGACTTCTTCTGGATCAGCGTCTGCGTCGCGAGCACGTGCTCGACCTCGGACGTTCCGATTCCATGGGCAAGCGCCCCGAAGGCGCCGTGCGTCGCCGTGTGACTGTCGCCGCAGACGATGGTCATGCCGGGCAGGGTCCAGCCGTTCTCCGGGCCGATGATGTGGACGATCCCCTGACGGATATCATTGACCGGGTAGTAGTGAACCCCGAAGTCCCGCGCGTTCTTGTCGAGCGCATCGACCTGGATACGGCTCTCCTCGTTCTCGATGCCCTTCTGCCGATCGAGGGTGGTCGGAACATTGTGATCGGGCACCGCGATTGTCTTTTCCGGCGCGCGGACGGTACGCCCGCTCATCCGAAGTCCCTCGAACGCCTGTGGCGACGTCACCTCGTGGACGAGATGGCGGTCGATGTAGAGAAGGCTGGTCCCGTCTTCGTCCTCTTGAACGAGATGGGCGTCCCAGATCTTGTCGTAGAGCGTCTTGCCGGTCATGGCGGATTCCCCGGATGGTCTTTGAGAAGAGGCGTTTCAGGCTTGGGCGCCCGTCATGGACGGGCTTTGGCCGTCATCCGCGCCCCGTAGAAGCGCCACGGCAATCTCGCACGATCATCAATGTCGAAAACCGGTCTCATGCAGGCGAGATACCCCCGCGATCCGAATTCATCAAGAGGTCAGCGATACTCGGGTCCGGTTGCGCGCCGCTCGGGCGCCGTGCCATCGTCGGCCTTGAAGGGGCCTCCGTGGAAAATGAGGGCGAGAGATGATCGAGGAACTGCGTGCACTCTACGACGCCGTCTCTCTGCAGTTTTCCAATCTCCTCCTGCCCTCGCGCCTCGTCCAGTTCGCCATCCTCCTGGCTTGCGTCCTCGTCGCATTGATCCTGAGACGCGCTGCCGGGAGCCGCACGCGCGACTGGATGCACAGCCTCGAAGGGCGGCCGAAATGGCAGCTTCGGCTGCTGCTCATCTTGGAACGCCGGCTGGGCCTGATCTTCTTCGTGATCCTGAGCTGGCTTGCAGTGGTCGTGATGGCAGAAGTCTCGCCCTTCACGTCGCGCCGCTTCATTCTCGAGCTTGTCGCCACCATCGCCACGGCTTGGCTCGCCATTTCTTTCGCGGCGCGCTTCATCCGGAACGTTGTGCTTCGGAAAGCCGTGACATGGGGCGTTTCCGTCTACGCCATGCTCTATTTTCTCGGCCTGATCGAACCTGTGTCGACGGCCCTCGAATCCGTGGCACTGGAACTGGGAGATTTCCGCCTTTCGCTCCTGACGCTGATCAAGGCGCTGATCGTCACCGCACTTCTTCTTGCGGCGGCACGGCTGATTTCGCACACGACTGCGTCACGCGTACGGGCGAACCGCGATATATCGCCCTCGATGCAGGTGCTCGTCGTCAAGTTCCTGCAAGTCATCCTGTACGGGGCTGCCTTCTTCATCGGCCTCAAGGCAGTCGGCTTCGACCTCACCGGCCTCGCAGTGCTTTCGGGGGCCATCGGCGTTGGGCTTGGCTTCGGGCTCCAGAAGGTGGTCTCGAACCTCGTCTCGGGAATCATCATTCTCCTCGACAAGTCGATCAAGCCCGGCGACGTCATCTCTCTTGGCGATACCTTCGGATGGATCAACTCGCTCGGCGCGCGCTACGTGAGCGTCGTCACTCGGGACGGCAAGGAGTACCTGATCCCGAACGAGGATCTGATCACCGGGCAAGTGGTGAACTGGTCTCACTCCAACGAGTTCGTGCGTCTCGACATCTACTTCGGCACCTCCTACGGCGACGATCCGCACCTGGTCCGAAGGATCGCCATCGAGGCGGCGAAGAGTGTCGACCGCGTCCTCTCTCAGAGGCCTCCAGTCTGCCATATCGTCGGTTTCGGAGACAGTTCGGTGGACTACATCCTGCGATTCTGGATCAGCGACCCTACGGGTGGTCTGACGAACATCCGCGGCAACGTCTTTTTGGCTCTTTGGGATGCCTTCAAGCGAAGTGGCGTGTCGATCCCATTCCCGCAGAGAGAGGTCCGACTGCTGGATCAGCCGGTTTCCGCCGCCATCGAGGCGGGGCCCAAGGCACCTGATTGATGTTTGACTGGCGATGCAGGACCAACATGGTAAGAGACGTGTTCAAGGAATAACAGGGGGCAGGTCCTTGCGCGTACATCGCGTCCTCGCGTGGCTTTTGGCGGGAATGCTTATTGCCGCCCCGGCCGCGGCGCTGGACAGCTTTTCCTTTGACACACCCGGTGCGCCCGAGGACCTGCAGGAGAGTTTGCGGGCGGCGTCCCTCCTCGTGTCACTTGCCGATGATGGCGTTACCGACCCGCAAGAGCTTCTTGCGGCGGCGCGGGCTGAGTACAGCCGGCTTCTCGGGGCGCTCTACAACGCCGGCTACTACGGTGCCGTGATCAGCGTAGAGATCGACGGGCGCGAGGCCGCCGACATACCGCCTCTCGCTCGGCCGGCGTCGATCGACCGGATCACGGTGCGGGTTGAGCCGGGGCCGAGCTACACGTTTTCGCGTGCCACGACCGAACCGATTGCCCCGGGCACCGAGCTTCCTCCGGGATACGCCATCGGCGAGCCCGCACGCACGGCTGCCATACGTCGCGCTGCGCAGGCCGCTGTCACGGGCTGGCGCGCCATCGGCTATGCGAAGGCGCGGGTGTCGGAGCAGGACATCGTCGCGAATCATGCAGCGGACATGGTCGCGTCGGACCTCACTCTTGCGACCGGTCAGCGGCTCCGCTTCGGGGAGATCATCGTACGCGGCGAAGCGCGGATGAGCGCCGATCGGGTGCGCGAGATCTCGGGGCTCGAGCGCGCTTCTGAGGTCTTCGATCCCGAGGAATTGCGCCGGGCGTCCAGACGGTTGCAGAGAAGCGGTGTCTTTCGATCGGTCTCCATCACCGAGGCTGAGGACGCTAACCCCGACGGAACCCTCGACATCACGATCCAAGTGGCCGAACAGAGGCTCAGGCGTTACGGCGTGGGGCTCGAGTTCTCGACGACCGAAGGGCTCTCGGCAAATGCCTATTGGCTTCATCGCAACCTTCTGGGCGGAGGCGAGCGGCTCCGGGTCGAGGGCGAATGGTCGTCGATCGACGACAGCACTGGTGGAATGGACTATTCGCTGGGGGCGCGGCTGACGCGGGCGGCGACCCGAGGGCCGGATACGGATCTCTACGTCTTCGCGAACCTCGAACAGCTGAACGAGCCGGACTTCACCTCCTACTCGGTCGAGGCGGCGATCGGATACACGCGGATTGCCACTGATCGGCTCAGCGTCGCGGCGGGGATCGGCGGGCGTTTCTCGTCGGTCAGGGAGAATGGGAGCACACGGGAGTTCAAATTTCTGACGCTGCCTCTAAAAGCCACCTACGATGGTCGTGACGATAGTCTCGATCCGCGAGATGGCTTCTACGCGGACGCCGAACTCACGCCTTTTCTGGGTATCGACGGATCCGCCGACGGTGCCCGATTCTTGGGCGACGGGAGGGCATACCTCACCTTCGGCGAGGCGCGTCCGGTGACCCTCGCCGGTCGCGTCCAGCTCGGATCGATCATCGGAGCTCCGATCAACGGCGTGCCGAACGACTGGCGGTTCTACTCCGGCGGCGGAGGCACCGTGAGAGGGCAGGATTACCAGGCGCTGGGCGTGAATATCGCGCGTGGGCCGCAAAGAGCGCGGAGCGGCGGGCGCAGTTTTCTCGGGCTCTCGGGAGAGGCTCGGGTCGGCGTGACCGAGACGATCGGTGTCGTCGCCTTCGCGGATTGGGGCTACGTCGGTCTCGACTCCGTTCCCGGCACGAGCGGCGACAGCCACGCGGGAGCCGGGCTCGGGGTGCGGTACGACACGGGCATCGGACCGATCCGGCTGGACGTCGCGGTGCCCGTTTCGGGCGATACCGGCGGCTCGGACTATCACATCTACATCGGGATCGGTCAGGCCTTTTGAAACGTGTTCTTCCATTCATCGTCGCGATGCTTCTGCCGGGGGCGGCGTTCGCTCAGGACGACGACGGCGGTGGTTTCCTCGAACGACTGCTTGAGGACAACCTGTCGGGGGCAGGACGGGATGTTCAGATTGTCGGGTTCGCCGGTGCACTGAGTTCGGAGGCCACGATCCAGCGGCTGACAATCGCGGACGACGAAGGGGTCTGGCTCACGCTGGAGGACGTGGTTCTCGACTGGAGGCGCACCGCACTCCTGCGTGGAAGACTGGTCGTCAATCGACTCACCGCGGCTTCGATCTCTCTTCCGCGTCTGCCGCAGGCGCAGGCGCAGGAGGACGAGGGTATCGATCTGCCCCAGCCCGAGGCGTCCGGGTTCAGCCTCCCCGAGCTTCCCGTTTCCGTCAACATCGGCGAGATCTCGACGCCCTCCATCTCGATCGGCGAGCCGGTCTTCGGCATCGCGAGTGAATTCTCCCTCGACGGGTCTCTGAGCCTCCAGGGCGGCGAAGGAGCGGCCGACTTCGAGATCGTCCGCACAGATGGTCCGGCGGGGATTTTCGACATCGAGGCGAGCTACGCCAACGAGACGCGGGTTCTCGACCTTGCACTGGACTTTTCCGAGCAGCAGGGGGGCATTCTGGCCACACTCGCAGGTATACCCGGCGAGCCGTCCGTGGACCTCGACGTCCAGGGAGAAGGCCCCCTCGACGCCTTCGAGGCGACGCTTTCGCTGTCGACAGATGACACCGAGCGTCTCGTCGGAACTCTGAACATCGGAGGCGCCGGCACGACGGAAGGTGGTCCTGTCCCGTTTCGGGCCGAGGTCGCTGGCGACATCGCGCCTCTCCTCGCTCCGGAGTATGCCGAATTCTTCGGGGAGAGCGTTGCTCTGGTGCTTGGCGGCGTCAGGGCTCCCGACGGCGCGCTGGATTTCCGCACATTCACACTCGATGCAAGACAGATCAGTTTCGACGGACAGCTCAGTCTTGCGCCAGGCGGTCTGCCGAGGAGCTTCGATCTCGCCGGGACGATCGCGTCTGACACCGGCGAACCTGTGCTTCTTCCCATACCGGGCGAACCGACCGAGGTCCGGGCCATCACTATGAACGCGACATTCGATGCGTCTTCCGGCGACGCATGGCAGGGAGAGTTCCGCATTCTTGGGTTGGATCGGCCGGGTTTCTCGGCCGAGGCGCTCGACCTCGACGGCGACGGCACGATCAGCCGGAGCGGCGCCTTCACCGCGAATCTGAATTTCGCCGCCGAAGAACTGGATCTCGGCGATCCGGCTGCCGTGGCGGCGCTGGGCGAGCGGGTGACGGGACGGGTCGAGCTTTCGGGCGCGCCCGATGCCCCGCTCGACATCTCGCGCTTCGACATCACAGGCGAAAGCTATGCGCTCGAGGCCGCCGCCGTCCTCGTCATCAACGATCGTGACCTGGCGGTCGACGGCCGCGCCCGGCTTTCGGCTCAGGATCTTTCGGTCTTCTCAGGCATCGCCGAGCGCCCGCTCGCGGGATCGGCGGAACTGTCGGTCGCTGGCTCCGGGCAGATCCTCGGCGGCGCGTTCGACGCGACCGTAGAGGGCCGGACGACCGATCTCTCGATCGGGATCCCTGAACTCGACAATCTTGTCGAAGGCACGACACGGCTCACGGTCGCGGCACGGCGGAGCGCCGATGGACTCACTCTCGAAACCTTCCGCCTCGGCTCACCGGTTGCGCAGATCACTGCTGAAGGTGCAATTCGCAGCGTCGGCACGCGCCTCAACCTCTCCGCATCGATTGACGATGGCGCGCTCGTGCTTCCGGGGCTCGATGGCCGGCATACGCTCGCAGTCATCGCGGAAGGTGATGGCGACGTCTGGCAGATCCGCAGTTCTCTGCGGGGAGCGACCCTTTCGGCCGCCGTGGATGGCGAACTTGACGATTCCGCTCCGCTCCCGGCCTTCGATGGACTGGTGACTGTCGACGCTGGGTCTTTGGCGCCGCTCGCGACGCTGCTCGAGATGCCCGGGCTTTCCGGCGCCGCGTCGCTCGAGCTCGACGGTCAAATTCAAGGCGATCTGTCCACCTTCGATCTAGAGATCACGGCGGAAGGCACTGGCCTGACGACGGGCATGCCCGTTCTAGATCCTCTTCTCGACGGACGGGTTGCGCTCTCGCTCGACGCGGGTCGAGGGGCAGGCCCGATCGAGATCCGGGAACTGGCCGCATCGACGGCGACCATCTCGATCGAAGGTGAGGGCACGCTTTCGGGACTGCCGGAGGCTCTCGTTCCGTTCGATGCCGCCGCGCTGCTGACCGATCCGGCGGCCTTCGACGGACGTATCGCGATCTCGGCGACCGATCTCGCGCCCGCCGCCGCGATTTCGGGTCTGCCGGATCTCGGTGGGGGCCTCGTCACGACAGTCTCGGGACAAGCGGACTTCGATCTTTCGTCCTTCGATCTCGACCTCTCGCTCCAGTCAGAGGATCTCTCGACCGGCCTGCCGGACATCGACGCTTTCCTGCGCGGCGGTGTGTCCGCCACACTCGAAGCGGCGCGGGAGACCGGCCCCATTGCGCTCGATCGCCTCGAAGTCTCCGCTCGATGGATCGACGCCGCTCTGGAGGGTGTCATCACCGGGCTGCCGTCCGCTCTCGTTCCAATCGACAATGAGGCGATCCTGCAGACTGCGAGGTTCGACGGGTCTGCGGAGATTTCTTCGGAAGACCTCGCGCCGCTGGGTCCGATCGCCGGTCTCCCGCGCCTTGCCGGGGCCGTCGAGATCGAGATGGAAGGCTCCGTTGCAGCCAATCTCGAAACGCTGGACGTGCAGGTTGTCGCGAACGGTGCGAACCTGAGGACCGGAATCGCAGCGGTTGACGAATACATCGGTGGCGGCACCGTACTCTCCATTGACGCGAGCCGCTCGGAGAGCAGTTTCGAAATCCGGCGGGGCCGATTCGCATCGCCGGCTCTGAGCGCTCAGGTCGAAGGGTCGATCGGCCCGCAAAGCGGCGATCTCAACGCGTCCGTTCGGCTCGAAGATCTGGGCCGGATCGTCGAGGGGTTCTCGGGCCGCGCCTCTGCTGATTTGAACGCGGCGCGAAGCTCGGGGAACCCTTGGCAGATCACCTCGAACGTTGACGGGCCCGGCGGAATGCGTGCCCGTGCGGAAGGGACCGTCAGCACCGGGTTCGATCGCGTCGACCTCGACATCACCGGTAGCGTCCCGCTCGGGCTTGCCAACACGTTCATAGCGCCGCAATCGCTCGGCGGCCAGGCGTCCTTCGATCTGAGCGTGTCCGGGCCACCGGCGCTCTCCTCCGTATCGGGAACGATCACGACATCCGACGCCCGCCTCGTCGCGCCGACACTCGGTTTCGTCGTGCAGCGGATGGATGGAACCGTACGGCTTTCGGGAGAACGTGCACAAGTCGACGTCCTCGCGAGCATAGAGGGCGGCGGCCGGGTCACCGTATCGGGTCCGATCGGTCTTGCCCCACCTCTCGATGCCGATCTCTCGATCAACCTCGCAAACGTCCGCGTGACGGATCCCGAACTCTACGACACGA
>Ga0102928_1000732_pt1 | contig 21132 bp, 17 predicted proteins | sample SalPonR1_B_D1_MG_FD_78504 | JGI IMG/M metagenome (GOLD analysis project Ga0102928, IMG submission 78504) | Salt pond soil microbial communities from South San Francisco under conditions of wetland restoration - Salt Pond MetaG R1_B_D1_MG | ecosystem: Environmental > Aquatic > Marine > Intertidal...
AGCGCGACGAGGACGGCAACGTGCTGTTCGAGGAAGAGCGCGATTACATCTCCATCGCGACCACCCGGCCCGAAACCATGCTGGGTGACGGCGCGGTTGCGGTCCACCCCTCGGATGAACGCTATGCGCCGATCATCGGGAAACTCTGCGAGATTCCCGTCGGCCCCAAGGAACACCGCCGGCTCATTCCGATCATCACAGATGAATACCCCGACCCGGATTTCGGCTCGGGCGCGGTCAAGATCACCGGCGCGCATGACTTCAACGACTACGAGGTCGCCAAGCGCGGCGGCATTCCGATGTATCGCCTGATGGACACCAAGGCGCATCTGCGCGACGACGGCGCCCCCTACGCCGAGGCCGCCGCCCGCGCGCAGGAAATCGCCAACGGCGCCGATTTCACCATCGAAGAGGTCGACAGCCTCAACCTCGTGCCCGACCACCTTCGCGGGCTCGACCGTTTCGAGGCGCGCCAGAAGGTGGTCGACGAAATCACCCATGAGGGCCTCGCCGTCATGGTGCCGGAAAACGACCCGCGCCTTGGCAAGGCCGCGCATGTGCCCGTCGCGCCCGAAGAAGGCGGCGACCCGCGCGAGGATTCCGACGTGCCGCTGATCGAATCCAAGCCGATCATGCAGCCCTTCGGCGACCGCTCGAAAGTCGTGATCGAACCGATGCTGACCGATCAATGGTTCGTCGATACCGCCAAGATCGTCGGCCCCGCGCTCGATGCCGTGCGCTCGGGCGAGGTGACGATCATGCCCGAAAGCGACCGCAAGGTGTATTTCCACTGGCTGGAAAACATCGAACCCTGGTGCATCTCGCGTCAGCTCTGGTGGGGGCACCAGATTCCGGTCTGGTATGACGAAGACGGCAAGCAATACTGCGCCGCCACCGAAGACGAGGCGCGCGCCTTGGCCGGCGGCAAGACGTTGACCCGCGACCCCGACGTCCTCGACACGTGGTTCTCCTCGGGCCTCTGGCCCATCGGCACGCTGGGTTGGCCCGAACAGACACCCGAGCTGGAAAAATACTTTCCAACCAGCGTGTTGGTCACAGGCTTTGACATCATCTTCTTCTGGGTCGCCCGGATGATGATGATGCAATATGCCGTGGTCGGGCAGAAACCCTTCAGCCATGTCTATGTTCATGCCCTGGTGCGTGACGAGAAGGGCAAGAAGATGTCGAAGTCTTTGGGCAACGTTTTGGACCCGCTCGAACTCATCGACGATTACGGCGCCGATGCTGTGCGCTTTACCCTGACGGCGATGGCCGCCATGGGCCGCGACCTCAAACTTTCGCCGCAACGCATTGCGGGCTATCGCAATTTCGCCACCAAGATCTGGAACGCCGCGCGCTTTGCGGAAATGAACGGCGCCACCGGCAGCGACGGGCAGGTTCCGCAACCCGAAGCCACCGTGAACAAGTGGATCGTCGGCGAAACCGCCAAGGTGCGCGAAGTGGTGGACGAGGCGCTTGAAAACTTCCGGTTCAACGATGCCGCCAACGCGCTTTACGCCTTTGTCTGGGGCCGGGTCTGCGACTGGTATGTCGAACTCTCCAAGCCGCTTCTGCTGGACGGGGACGAGGCGACCAAGGCCGAAACACAGGCCACGATGGCTTGGGTGATGGACCAATGCCTGATCCTGCTGCATCCGATCATGCCCTATGTCACCGAAGAGCTGTGGGGCATTCTGGGTGAGCGCCAGAAGATGCTGATCCATGCCGACTGGCCCGACTACAGCGCCGCCGATCTGGTTGATCCGCAGGCCGACCGCGAACTGAACTGGGTGATTTCGGTGATTGAACAGATCCGCTCGGCGCGCGCGCAGGTTCATGTGCCCGCCGGCCTCTATATCCCGGTGCTGTGCAACGAACTCGATGCGGCAGGTGAACAGGCCTGGGCGCGTAACGAGGTCATGATCAAGCGCATCGCCCGCATCGACAGCCTCGCCCGCGTCGATGCCCTGCCCAAGGGCTGCATCACCGTCACCGTCGAAGGCGGCAATTTCGGCCTGCCCGTCGCCGAGATCATCGACGTCGCCGAAGAAAAGGAACGGCTGGAAAAGACGCTTGGCAAGCTCGAAAAGGAACTTGGCGGTCTGCGCGGGCGGCTCAACAACCCCAAATTCGTGGCCAGCGCCCCCGAAGACGTGGTCGAGGAAGCACGCGAAAACCTCGCCCTGCGCGAGGAAGAAGAAGGGAAGCTGCGCGCCGCGCTCGACCGTCTGGCCGAACTGGGCTGACGGGGCGGCGCGCGCCGATCCGGCACAGACAGGATACCGACGTCATACCGACGTGATACCGAAGGCCGATTTTCGGCTTTCGGCCAACCCCGCTTGCACATCATGTCCCGATACCGTTAGCTGCCCCCATGACCACCCCACGCTACACCGACCTCGTTAAGACCCTTCCCGCTAATGTGCCTTTCGTCGGCCCAGAGGAGCAGGAACGCGCCCGCGGCGCGCCTTTCCGCGCCCGTCTTGGCGCCAATGAAAGCCTGTTCGGCCCCTCCCCCGCCGCCGTTAAGGCCATGCAGGCGGAGGCGCTCGAAAGCTGGAAATACGGCGATCCGTCCAGCCATGACCTACGCACCGCACTGGCGGCCGGGATCGGCTGTGACGTTGAAAATATCCTTGTAGGAGAAGGGATTGACGGGCTTCTCGGTAATCTCGTTCGGCTGCTGGTGGCGCCGGGCGACGCGGTGGTCACATCCGACGGCGCCTATCCGACCTTCAACTATCACGTCGCCGGTTTCGGCGGCGCGCTGCACAAGGTCCCTTATCGCGACGATCACGAAGACCCCGCCGCCCTGTTAAGAAAGGCGAAAGAGGTCGATGCCAAGCTGGTTTACCTTGCCAATCCGGACAACCCGATGGGCAGCTGGCATTCCGGCAGCGACATTCTTGCCGCGCTGGATGAGTTGCCCGAGGGCTGTCTTTTGCTGCTCGACGAAGCTTATATCGAATTCGCCCCCGAAGGCACCGCCGCCATGATCGACGCGGATGACCCGCGCGTAATAAAAATGCGTACGTTTTCAAAGGCTTACGGCATGGCCGGGGCGCGTATCGGCTACGCGATCGGGGCGCGCGGTCTGATCCGCAGTTTCGACAAGATCCGCAACCATTTCGGCATGAACCGCATGGCGCAAGCAGGGGCTTTGGCGGCGTTCAATGATGCGGCATGGCTTTCGCATGTCCAAGGCGAAGTAGGCCGCGCCCGCAACCGTATCGCCTTGATTTCGAATGAAAATGGGCTGCGCGCCTTGCCCTCGGCAACCAATTTCGTGGCCGTGGATTGCGGCGCTGATGGCGCTTTCGCCAGCGCGGTTCTGGATGCGCTGGTGGCGCGCGGCGTCTTCGTGCGCAAACCCTTCGTGGCCCCGCAAGACCGCTGTATCCGCATCAGTTGCGGGCGCCCTCAGGACCTTGATGTGTTGGCCGAAACCCTGCCCGAAGCACTGGCGGCGGCGCGCGGCTGATCCGCCCCGCGTCGGAAAATTTTCGCTGACAGACCGGCAGGCTGCGGTAGACTTGGGCATGAAACGTGGAATGCTGCCCAAGGCTCCGAATTACACCAACGCTGCCCTGATCATGGGGCTGGTGAATTTGCTTTGGATTTTCATCGTCTTATGGGCGACGCTTGGCTTTGCGGCAGTCTGCGCCGCGGGCTATGGGCTAAACCTGCTGATATCGCGGCTGGCGCGGAGCGCGCGGTATTCAGGCCGCCGCGATCACCCCTGACGCCGCCTCCAGCGCGCCGTGGCCATGCGGTATATCCAACGCCACCAACCCCGCCTGCACCGCACCCAGCATCCCCTGCACCATATGTGCATTCACATGACCCATGTGACCGATGCGGAAAAACCCGTGCCAGGCCGGATCGCCGGGTTCAGCCATACCCAGCCCGATCCCCAGCGTGACGCCAGCCTTCTGCTGCACCCATTCGCGAAGGGCAGTGCCATGGGGCTGTCCGATGCGCAGCGCCGTCACCGCGTGGCTGCGCAACCCCTTGTCGGCCACGTTCAATGCCAGCGGGCCATCCTCGGCCCATGTCTCACAGGCCGCCCAGATCGCCTGCGCCAGCCGCGCATGGCGCGCCCAGACCGCCTCGATGCGCTCTTCGTGGATCATGTCCAGCGCCGCGCGCAGCCCATAAAGGTGATGGGTCGGCGCGGTGCCCCCGAAATACTGGTAGAACAGCGCCGGGTCGGCGCGCGGCACCCAGTCCCAATAGCGGCTGACGACATCGCGACGTGCCCGCGCTTCGGCGGCCTTGTCGCCAAAATAGACAAAGCCCAGACCGGGCGGCAACATCAACCCTTTCTGGCTGCCCGCAACCATCACATCAACGCCCCAGTCGTCCATTTCGAAGCGGTCACAGGCCAGCGAGGCGATGCAATCCGCCATCAAAAGCGCCGGATGCCCGGCGGCGTCCATCGCGGCGCGGATCGCCGGAATATCATTCCGGATCGAGGTCGATGTATCCACATGTGTGACCATCACCGCCTTGATTTCATGCGCGGAATCCGCGCGAAGCAGCGTTTCAATCCGGTCGGGGTCGACCGGGGATTGCTTGCCGAAATCCTCAAGATCCACCTTGACCCCGAGACCTGCTGCGACCTCGGCCCAGCCATGGCCAAAGCGCCCTGTTGCGGGCACCAGCACCTTGTCACCCGGGGACAGCACGTTGCTCAGGGCCGCTTCCCAGGCACCGTGGCCATTGCTGATATAGATCGCGACATGTTTGTCCGTCCGTGCCACCCGCTTCAGATCGTTGGTCAGGCCCGGCATCATGGCGATCAGTTCGCCCTCATAGATATTGGGGGCTGCGCGATGCATTTCGCGCAGGACCGCGTCGGGCACCACGGAGGGTCCCGGAATAGCCAGGTAGGGGCGGCCGTTGCTCAGCGTCATGCTTATTTTCTCCAGATTTCGCTGGCCGACATTACGCCCCTCGTTGCTGCCGTCAATCGCCGCTACGGCTTGCCTTGGCGGCGCTCTGCGCCTACATGGGGCATTCGGGTAAAAGGTCAGGCCGTACGGAGCGCATCCCCCTCATGAGACTCATCCAACGGATCGTAGATTGGGAGCGTTCGGTGCGCACCTCCTATGATACGGACCTGTCCACGCCAGAAAACCGCCGCCGCGCGCATATCTATAACCTGTGGTTCGATCACGCGATCCTGCGCAAGGTCTGGACCAACTTTTATCCGGTCGCGCCTGGGGTCTATCGCTCGAACCAGCCCACCCATGAACGCTTCGTCAAGCTCAGGGATCAAGGGATCAAGACCATCCTCAATCTGCGCGGCGCGGGTGGCGCTGCGCATTATCTCGTGGAAGAGGAAAGCTGCCGCGACCTGGGTCTGACGCTGGTGAACGTCAATCTCAGAGCCCGTCAGGCCGCACCCCGGCGCGAGATCAAGGCGCTGATCCGGGCCTTTCGCGAGATCGAGAAACCCTTTGTCATGCACTGCAAATCCGGCGCCGACCGGGCCGGTTTCGCCGCCGCGATCTATCTGTTGGTGATCGAGGGGCGCTCGATTCCAGAAGCCCGCAAGATGCTGAGCGTAAAGTATATTCACTTCAAATGGTCGCGCACCGGCATCCTCGATTATATCCTCGACCGCTTTGAGGCCGCCCATAACGAAACCGGCGTCAATTTCGAGCGCTGGCTGCACACAGACTACAAGGCCATCCCGATGCAAGAAGCCTATGAAGCCACGCACAAGCCGATCTTCTGAGCCTCAGTAACGCCGCGCCAGATCCTCGGGCCTTGCCCCCATCAGATAGCGCAGGAGCAGCCTGATATTGCGTGTGCCCCGGCGCATCCAGCCCACACCCTGATAGCGCGCCGCGCTGGTGGTGACCTTGCCGGGCAAGCGTTGCAGGCGTCTGCCAAGCGCGCGGGCGATGGCGACATCCTCCATAAGCACGATATCCGGGTACCCCCCGGCCGCGTCATACTGCTTGCGCGAAATCAGCAGCCCCTGATCGCCGTAAGGCAGGTGAAACAGGCGGGAGCGCAGGTTTGCCCAGCCCGCGACGCAGGCGGGCGCAAACCCCGCCGCATCGAAACGCAGCCCGAAAAAGGCCGGGCGGCCATCTTCCATCTGTGCGCGCACCATAGCCGCCCAACCGCCGGGCAAGACCGTGTCGGCGTGCAGGAACAACAGCCACGCACCGCCCGCGGCCTCGGCTCCACGCCGAAGTTGCCCGCCGCGCGAAGGTCCGCCCGTGATCACCACCGCGCCAGCTTCCTCGGCGATAAGCAAGGTCGCATCCGTCGAGCCGCCATCCGAGATGACCAACTCGCGGATCAGCCCATCCTGCAAGCCCTCGGCCAATGCGGGCAAGGAATGCGCCAATCCCTCGGCCGCATCGAGGGTCGGTATCACGATCGAGAGTTCCGCACGCATTCGCACCCCCTGTTGCCACACGCGTCATGACCTATATTACAGGACGAAACGCGACGGGAGTGGCAATGACACGCGAGATCCTCGAAATCACTGGCACGGAGGCGCAGGATTTTCTGCAAGGGCTGGTCACGAATGACCTTGGCAAGCTTGATCAGGGGCTGGTCTATGCGGCGATGCTGACGCCGCAGGGCAAGTATCTGGCCGATTTCTTCCTTGCGCGCCAAGGCGATACGATTCTTCTGGACGTGGACAGCAGCCTTGCCGAAAGCCTGCTCAAACGGCTCAACATGTATAAGCTGCGCGCCGATGTGGCGGTTTCGCAGAGTGATCTGAACGTCATGCGCGGCACCGGCCCCGCCCCTGAGGGCGCGCTGAATGACCCGCGCCATCCGGACATGGGCTGGCGGCTTTATGGGGAGACGTCAGGCGATGACGGCACCGATTGGGACGCGATCCGCGTGGCGCATTGCATCCCTGAAACCGGCATCGAGCTGACGCCCGACAGTTTCATACTTGAAGCCGGTTTCGAGCGCCTTAACGGTGTCGATTTCCGCAAGGGCTGCTATGTCGGGCAAGAGGTGACGGCCCGGATGAAACACAAGACCGAGCTGCGCAAGGGTCTTGCCAGCGTCGAGGTCACGGGCGAAGCGCCCGCCGGCACCCCGATCACCACGGATGGCAAAGCCGTCGGCACGCTTTTCACGCAATCGGGTGGCAAGGGTATCGCCTATCTTCGCTTTGATCGTTCGAAGGGGGATCTGCAGGCGGGCGATGCGACGCTGCGATACACACCATAAGCAACCGGGCGCGACTCATCATCGCGCCCGGTTGCTTGACTGACCGCCGACACCTGAGGCTCAGGCCCGCTCGGCGTATTCCATGGTTTCGGTATTGACGACGATGTCCTCGTCGGACCCCACGAAGGGCGGCACCATGACCTTGATGCCATTGTCCAGGACCGCCGGCTTGAAGCTGTTGGCCGCGGTCTGCCCCTTGACCACCGGCTCGGTCTCGGCCACCCGGCAAACCACCTTCTGGGGCAGCGAGGCGCTCAGCGCCTCGTTCTCGTAATATTCGACCTGCACCGTCATTCCGTCCTGCAGGAACGGGCGGCGCTCGCCGAGGATTTCGACGGGCAGCTCGACCTGCTCGAAGGTCTCGCTGTCCATGAACACCAGTTGACCATCTGTTTCATACAGAAACTGCTGATCCTTCTGCTCAAGGCGGACGCGCTCGATCTTGTCGGCGCTGCGGAACCGCTCGTTCAGCTTGGACCCGTTGCGAAGGTTGCGCATTTCGACCTGGGCAAAGGCGCCGCCCTTGCCAGGCTTCACGTGATCGACCTTCACGGCGGTCCACAGGCCGCCGTTATGTTCCAGGATGTTTCCGGGTCTGATCTCGTTTCCATTGATCTTGGGCATTATAGCAAAACCATGACAAAAGGTTGATGGAAGGTTGATGCCCCCTATATCTGGGGAGACGATGACTGGCAAGATGACGATACCCGCGCACCGACCACGGGCATAGATATGCACATAATGCATAGAAGCTATGCGCCTGCGCTCTATCCGAATCGATCAAACTTCGCCATAACCGGCTGCACGCCGAAAAGACAAGAGCAATAACATCAAGGACGAACCATGACGGATTTCGTTGACGGCACGGCCTTCAATGCCGAACAGGGCAACCGTGCCCGTAAACTATTTGCAGCCGTAGTGCTGGCCGCGCTGGATGACGCCATCGCGGACGACAAGAAATACGGCAACGGCCCCGAGCAGATCGCCCGGTGGGCGCGTTCGCGCGATGGGCGCGAAGTGCTGTCCTGTGCCGGTATCGATCCCAATGAGCGCGTCGTCGACGGTCTCATGGATTTCGTTTCCAAGGGCGTGCGCACTTCGGTCGCGTTGTCGCGCGAGGAAAGCGAACGGCGCAATGCCGCTGCTCAGGCCGAAGCCGCCTGATCACGACCTGACGTCGCTGCAAAAGACCCTGCCGGACACGGCGGGGTTTTTTCTTTGCCCATAGCTCATCGCGCGTGGTCCGGCCATCTTCCCCCGCCGCGCTCCAGCCTGTATCACCGCGCATGCATGACAGGAGGGCACGTCGTGGCAAAGTCGATCATGATTCAGGGGGCCGGCTCGAATGTTGGCAAATCCATGCTGGTCGCCGGTCTGGCGCGCGCATTCGCCAATCGCGGCCTGTCGGTCGCACCCTTCAAGCCGCAGAACATGTCGAACAACGCCGCCGTGACGCCCGAGGGTGGCGAGATCGGCCGCGCGCAAGCGCTTCAGGCGATGGCCGCACGCCGCCTGCCCCATACCGACATGAACCCGGTTCTTCTAAAACCCGAAAGCGAAACCGGCGCACAGATCATCCTTCAGGGGCGCCGCTTCGCCACGATGCGTGCAAAGGGCTATACACAGAAGAAACCAGAGCTTCTGGCCCCTGCCCTTGAAAGCTTTCACCGGCTTTGTGCGGGTGCCGATCTCGTGCTGGTCGAAGGCGCCGGAAGCCCTGCAGAAATCAACCTTCGCAAAGGCGACATCGCCAATATGGGTTTCGCCGAGGCCGCAGACCTGCCCGTCATTCTGGTCGGCGACATCGACCGCGGCGGCGTGATCGCGCAGATCGTCGGCACGCAAACAGTACTGTCCCTTGCCGATGCCGGACGGATCAAGGCCTTCGCCATCAACAAGTTTCGCGGCGATACCAGCCTGTTTGACGCGGGCATGACAGCCATCGAACAGCGCACCAGCTGGCTGCCATTGGGTATTCTGCCCTGGTTCGCCGATGCCTGGCGACTTCCGGCCGAGGACGTGATGGATCTTCGCTCGGCCAGCGGCGGCGGCTTCAAGGTCGCGGTGCCGCGCCTCGGGCGGATCGCCAATTTCGACGACCTCGACCCCCTTTCCTCAGAGCCGGGCGTCAGCATCGAGATCATAGAACCCGGCCAGCCATTGCCGGGCGATGCCGATCTGGTCCTGCTGCCAGGCAGTAAATCGACCATCGCCGATCTGGGCCATTTCCGCGCTCAGGGCTGGGATATCGACCTTCAGGCGCATATCCGTCGCGGCGGGCATGTGTTGGGCCTTTGTGGTGGCTATCAGATGCTGGGGCGCGAGATTGCCGACCCAGACGGGATCGAAGGCGCGCCCGGCGTGGTGGCTGGGCTTGGGCATCTGGACGTCACGACCGTGATGAAACCGGAAAAGCGCCTGTCCCTGACCAGCGCCACCTACACCGCCACCGGCGACCCGGTGCAAGGGTATGAGATCCACTTGGGCGAAACGACCGGACCCGACTGCACGCGCGCATGGCTGCATCTGGATAACCGCCCCGAAGGCGCGGCGTCAGTGTCGGGACGGGTGCGCGGTACTTATCTGCATGGGCTTTTCGCCTCGGACAGGTTCCGTGCGGCCTTTCTGGGTGAACTCGGCGTGGCGTCGGGGCTGCGCTATGACGCAAGCGTCGACGAAACACTCGAGGCGCTTGCGCGCCATGTCGAAACCCATCTCGATCTTGACCGGATATTGGAACTGGCTGCGACGCCGCGCGCCTAGTCGAATTCCTGGCTGGTCAGCGCGCGGTGAATCTCGCGGCGCACCAGTTTACGCACGTTGCGGGTGATACGCTCGCCCAAGGCGCCCTGAAGCTCCTGACGCACGATCTCGCTGACCATGTCGCGCAGCGCGTCTTCGTCCAGAATGGCCTCATCCGCATCGTCCCAGAATTCGGACTCGTCCTCGTTGTCGCCTTCCTGCTGTACCGCGTCATGCTCAGGTTCTGCCGCGACCTCGGGTTCGGGGTCATCCGGCGCTTGCGCGTCCTTGTCAGGGTCATGGGATTCGTCATCGACCTTTCCCGAGGCTTCCGGCGCGAAGGCTACGCTTGAGAACACGGTGGACTCGTCATCGGCATCTGACTCACGAAGCTCGGGTTCGGGAGCGTAATCTTCCCATGCCATTGGCGTGACATCCGAGCCGGAATAGGGATCATCGGTTTCACCATCGGGTTCCCACTCGTCATCGCGCGCGGCAACTGCGGCTTCGACACCGGCGATACGGTCCTCCAGTGCGGATATCTCGGCATCGCCAGCATTCTCATCGTTCGTACCCTCGCCGGCATTATCATCCCCAACCAGCGAATCATGATCGTCTGCCGCCAGGGGGTCGATATCGCCGGGCTGCTCTGCGGGTTCATCATCGGGCGAGGCATTGGGGGTCTCGTCCTGCGCGGATTGCGTGGCGGTTTCTTCCTCTTGGGTATCCGACGATCCGGTATCTGGCGCATCGGCAGGCTCATCATCCGGTTCGGGTGCCTCAACATTACCCCCGTCACGGGCGACATGCCGGAATTCGAACCGGTCGCCGACCACGCCCGCGCCGTGCGCCTCGGAAACCGGCGGCACCTCCGCAGGTGTCTCATCGGCCTCGTCCACACGCAGCGCAGGTGTCAAAACAAGCTTGTTGGTGCTGTCAAAACTGGTCCCGACGACGCCCCCAGACGCCTCGCGTTCGCCGCTTGAAACCAGACGCCGGATTGAGGACAAGACATCCTCGATTTCCGCATTGCTGACGGGATCAGACATATTTCTGCACCACTCTTGCCTCACCCGAGTTTATCCCCGAGGGCGTTTTCACACAACTGGTTAGGTTGTGTTTTACTCTTTCCCGAGCGCGCGCAGCACCTGATCAAGCTGCTGACCCTGGGGGCTGATGTCCACGGGGGCTGTCTTGACCAGATTGTAATAGGCGGCCGGGTCATAGGTTTGAACCGCCAGGTTCAGATCCTTCGCCGTCAACTGCCCCATCGCGGACAGGATCGCGTAGGCCGCGACATAGACATCTATTTCCGCCGAGATGAGGTTGGTGCGCGCGTCCAGAAGATCCTGTTCGGCATCCAGCACATCCAGCGTGGTGCGCGCACCCAGTTGCGCCTCTTCGCGTACACCGCGGAAGGCCACGGTTGCGGCGCGCACGGCCTCTTGGCTGGCCTCGCGGCTGGCACGGGCGGCACGCAGATCGGCATAGGCATTCCCGACCTCCTGCTGCACCTGAAGCCGGGCAAGATGCAGCGCCCCGCGTGTCGCATCGCGCCGCGCAATGGCCTGACGCCTGAGCGCGCTCAACTGGCCGCCTTGATAGATCGGGCCGCTAATCTGCACACCCACGCTGCCAGAGCGCACATAGTCGCTGCCGCCCCATTCCTCTTCGACGCCGGCGCGCGCATTAAGCCCGATGCGCGGGCGCGTGGCGGCGGCTGCCGCGTCGGCCGTCAGATCCGCTGCGGCCACATCATACTGTGCCTTGCGTATGTCGGGATGGGCGCGCACGGCCACGGATTTCGCCGTTTTCACGTCACCAGAAAGACTTGGCGGAGATTGTGGTGTCTGCAGGTTCCCCGGCTCCCGGCCCACGGCACTGACGAATTCCTCGATCGAACGCGTCAGATTGCCCTGCGCCGACGCCAGCCCGCTTTGCGCAAGGGCAAGCGCCGCTTCGGCCTGTGACACGTCGGTGCGGGTCACTTCGCCCACCTCGAACCGGTCGCGCGCGGCCTCCAATTCCTGACGCAGCAGGCGCAGGTTATTCTGGCGCAGCGAGACGAACTGGCTGTTGCGGCGCACATTCATGAAGGCCGCAACCGCGCGCAAAAGCACCTGTTGCTCGATGCTGCGCAGGGTTTCGCGCGTCGCAAGCACAGTTTCCTTGGCTGCTTCCACCTGAAGGCGCGTGCGCCCGAAATCATAAAGCAGCAACTCCGCCGTCAGTCCAAAGCTGGCGTCGGTCGAATCAATAGATACCGCCCCGTTGCTGCTCTGCGTGCGGGTGCGCCCGAACCCGCGGGTCACATCCGCCGACCATCCGATGATCGGGCGCAGCTGCGACACAGTCACGGCAACATCCTCGTCGGCGGCGCGCAGCAAGGCGCGGTTCTGATCAAGCAGGCCACTGTTGCGATAGGCGCTCACCAGCGTATCCGCCAGCGTCTCGGACCAGGCCGTGACCGGCGTCGAAACCGCCAGGGCCAGAGCCAAAACCGGGGCCAGAACTTTGTTTGTCGTCAGGCGTATCAATGGACGCTCCCTCTTGGCCCGGCGGCGCAGCCGCTCACAGGGTAAATGCTGCGTGACGCTCGAACCCGGGCAGCACCGGCGCACCGGCGTTGAAGGCAAAACGCCATGAAATCTCTCCGTCGATCCGATAACCGATGCGCACCGCGCCCAAGGCCCCTTCCATGAACAGGCAGGCGATGCGCCCGCCCTCCTTGACCTGATCGCTCAGCGCCTCGGGCAGGTGCTCGACCGCGCCCTGAAGGACGACTACGTCATAGGGTCCGTGTTCAGGCGCGCCCTGCACAAGCGGGCCTTCCTGAAGGATGACATTGTCAGCGCCGTTCTCCGACAACAGGCCCGGTGCCTCGCGCGCCATTTCGGCGTCTTCCTCGACGGCGACCACGGCTTCGGCGACCCGCGCCATCACCGCCGACGAATAGCCAAGAGCGCATCCAACATCCAGCACCAGCTCATCGGCCTGGATATCCAGCGCATCGAGCATCTTGCCAAGGATGCGCGGATCGAGAATCACCCGGCCACCGCCAAGATCGATATTCTCGCCCATGTAGGCAGCCTCGCGCAGCTCCACCGGCACGAACGCCTCGCGCGGAACCGACATCATCGCGTCGATAATCGGGAATTTCGTTACATCGGACGGGCGGACTTGCGTGTCCACCATCACGGCGCGCCGCGCGGCATAATCTGTCATCGGCCGAACTCTTGTCTTCCATGAACCTGCTTCATATCTTTACATACAGATCAGCTAGGAACAACGCAAATGAGCGCACAGCAGCTGCGCGCCGGGCCTTGCGCAGAGAGCAATGATCGGATAACCGATCTCCACCACTTGAGCGGCGAGTTGGCGGAGTGGTGACGCAGCGGATTGCAAATCCGTGTACACCGGTTCGATTCCGGTACTCGCCTCCATTTTCTTGCGACCTCTTTGCGCTCGTTCTAGCGCTCATTCACCGTAGTTATCGGTGATCTGTACAGTATCATGACGACGCTCGGTCATGATCTTGCACGATCCAGATACTGCGGATCCTCCATGCGCAAAATAACTAAGCGTTGGATAAAAAGCGGCATGCGCCGCTGCCGTGATCCGATAGGAAAACAGCGGTTACCCGAGCAAAAAACCGGCGTTCAGTCCGGCTCGGAAAACGCCTCGCTTGCGCGCAGGATCGGGTTGAACAGATAAGTGAACACAGTGTTCTGCCCGGCATCCAATTCGACCGTGGCCTGCATGCCCGGCCGTATGAAGACCTCGCCCTTTGGGCCGGTCAAGGTCTGGCTATCCAGTTCGACGACGATTTCGTAATAGGGTTCAGGATCGTTTTTTTCCGGATCAGTCACGGTGTCCGCGCTTACATGGATCACTGCGCCGGCCAGACTGCCGTAGTCTCGATAATCAAAGGCCGTCAATTTGACGCTTGCCCGCATGCCAACAAAAACCGGCCCAATATCCTGCGGTTTGATCCTCCCAGCAACCACCGGCGCATCGTCGAGCGGAATGATCTCGAGGATTGGGCCACCCGGGGCGATCACGCCGCCTGCCGTACGAACGACAACGCGATTGACGATCCCTTCCATGGGAGCTCGCAATTCGGCCCTCTGAACCTGGGCGGCCCGAACGCGCAACTGCTGGCGGACCTGGGCCAATTCAGCCTGCTGTTCGGAGAGCGCCTGCATCCGGGCCGCCTCGACGCCAGTACGATGTTCAGTGATCTGTTGTGCGACCGTCAGAACCGATTGCTGAACACGGATCAGATCGGTTTCAGGAATCGCCCCCCTTTCGACCAATGGCTTCAGCAACAGTAACTCTGCATCGCGCGAAGCCTTGATCCGGGACAAAACATCCAGCGTTTCGCGATATTGGTCCATCCGTGCGACAAAAAGGCTTTGCTCTGTCTGGGCCGCTTGAGGCGCCCGTTCCGCAAGAACTCCGGGGATGATGAGGCTACCGGACTGCTCAGGGTTCGCTTCGGCTTGAAGGCGTAGGATCTGCATTTCAAGCAGGGCTTCACGACCCAGCAATTCATCATATGCGCTGCGAAAGGCGGTGTCGTCCATCTGGGCCAAAAGCTGCCCCTTGTTCACCATGTCTCCCTCTCGGACAAGTATCGACTGGACAATGCCCCCCTCAAGATTCTGGATGCTCTGCGTGGCTTCGCGCGGCTCAACCCGGCCCGTGCCGCGCACCACGGCATTGAGCGGCGCATAATAACTCCAAAGCAGGAACGCCAGGATAACCCCGATGACGAGATACACGACATTGCGGGACTGCGCGACAGAAGGCGCAGTATTGTCTATCACGCCCAAAGCTTTCATTGCGCGCCCTGCGAGGCAGGCACTCGGGGACCGGGAACGCCAGAACCGACGCGCGTGAATTTTGCCAAGATCTCTTCCTTGGGCCCATGTGCCAGCATGCGACCATCCGCCAACACAATCACCTCATTAACCGCATCCATCAAAGCCATCCGGTGCGTACAGATGATCGTGCTGCGCTCGGCAAGCCAATCCTTGAAGCGCGCGACGAATGTTGCCTCGTTTCGGCTGTCCATCGCAGCTGTCGGTTCATCCAGAAGCACGATTGATGGATTCTGCAGATGCAATCGCGCGAGGCCAACAGCGGCACGCTGCCCCACCGAAAGACCCTCACCGCCATCATGAATCTCAAGATCCAGTCCTCGCGTGCTGCAGGCGATCAACTTGCCCAAACCGGCGAAGTCCAGCGCTTCAAACAGACGGGAGTCACTGACTTGCGAAGCCCCCATCGACAGGTTTTCGCGCAAGGTGCCCTTGAATAGGCGCGGCTCTTGCGGCAGGTAGCCAATCGCTTGGCGCAGGTCATCCGGATCAATTTGCTGCGCCTCAAGGCCATCAACCAGATAACTGCCCTGATTGGGGACATATAGTCCTGCCAATATCCGCAGAAACAAGGATTTGCCCGACCCGTTTTCGCCCAATACCGCGACGCGCGCGCCGGGCTTGAGTTTGAGATCCGGGATAACCAGTTGCACATTCTCCACCCCGGGATAGGCGCTCCGGATATCGCGCAAGCGAAGGTCGCCTGCAATATGCGTTCGCCGGATATAGCTGCGCGCGGCATCACGATCCTGCGGCGCCTTGGCGATAACCTCCAGCCCCTCGAGCGCCGCTGTCGTGTATTTCCAGCGAGAGAGTATCCCAGACAATTGGACGATTGGTGCAAGGGCCCGACTGGTCAGGATAGATACCGCGATGATACCGCCAACAGAAAGGGCGTCAGCGAAGAAAAGATAAACCCCGCCTGTGATCGCGGCGACATAGGTCAGCATCTGAATCGAAGATGATAGAAACGAAAGCCCTACCGACAGGCGCCGATGCCGCGAGCTTTGAAGGGCGTTCAGCGTTGTCACCTCTTCCCAGTTGCGCTGGAACAAGGGCGCAAAGCGATGGCTACGCAGGGTTTCAAGCCCATAGGCCGTTTCGGTCAGAAGACGCAGCGCAGCGGTTGTTCCTCCGAGCATGTCACGCGACAGGGCATGAATACGGTGTTGGAAAATCAAACCTGCAATGATCATCAGCAAGGCGCCCAACCCAACGATCACGACAAGCGGACCGGCGATCGCGTAAATCACCAAAAGGAAGATCAGCACAAAGGGCAAGTCGGTGACGACACCTACAGCAGAAATCGCAAAGAACTCTTTGACCGAGGCGAATTCGCGCATGGAACTGACCAAAGAGCCCGGAGGCATGGGCCGCTCGTCAAGACGCAGGTTTATCAGCCTCTCGTAAAGATCGCGGTTCACGGCAATTTCGATCTCGCGGCCCGCATTGTCGATCAGTCGCGCCCTCGAGATTCGTAGTGTGAATTCCAACGCGATGGCCAGCGCGCCACCGCTGGCCAACACCCAGAGCGTTGCCTCGTTCTGGTTGGGCACAACCCTGTCATAGACCTGCAAGGCAAACAGCGACACCGCAACCGCCAGCAGGTTGGCAAAAGCCGAGGACAGCACGACATCGAACACCCGGCCACGCATCGGTGCAAAATGACGCCAGAACCAATGCTGGTTGGGGCGCTCTCCGACATGGCGCTCGGCCAAGGCATCAAGACGCGGAAAAAAGGATAGCGTTTCGCCGGTGTATCTTGCCGCAAGAAGCTCTTGGGGCACCAGCATCCGTGCATCGGAGGCAGGTTCGGCCACCACGAAATGCTGGCCATCGGCTTCACGACCGATGACCAGAACGTAACGCCCATCTCTCAGGCGCAAAAGGCACGGGGTCTCGACCCGAGACAGGCGCACCGACATGTGATGCGACAGCTCATAGCCCAAATTCCCCAAGGCCCGCGCCAGCAAGGGCATGTCCATCCCACTCGCAGCGCTCGGCAATCCGGTCCATAGACGATCGACCGTCACCGGCTGGCCCAGATGCGAGAGGTAGCTGGCTGCGGATCGGTCAAGACCGGAATAGCTGACCTGATCCAGGTCGGTCGCTATGGAAATCCGGCTGGACTGCTCAAGAACCAGTGGCCGTGCAGCCCGTCCTCTGCGTTTCCAAAACATGCTCAATCCAGATCGATATTGGCAGCGGAGAGAGCACCGTAAAGGCGCGCGCCCTCGATACAGTTGCGCTCCAGCGCGCCGCGGGTTTCGGCAATCGCAACAAGGTTGGCATTGCGTTCCACCTCAAGACGTACCGCCTCCGAGATAGATGCGGCACCGGCCAGAAACCGATCCTCGAACAATGCAAGGCTGCGTTCGGTCGTCTGCACAAGCTCGCCATATTCCCGCAACGTGTTTTGCAACGCCTGCGTGTCGATCTCCAAACGCTCCAGTTCGCGCGCCAGGTCCAGACGCGCGGTGTTGAATCCACGGTCCGCGGCGAGCGTTCTCTGTCTTGCCGCCTCGACCCTGAGGCGCCCACCTCCACCGGCCAGCGAGCCACCCTCAAGCGCAATCCGCGCATTGTCCTGCGGTGCGCCATCGGTTCCGGTCGTCAGATCCGCAGCGGCGATGATGCGCGGAAACAGGCTTTTCCGGGCTTCCTGCTCGGACATCTCGGCCAGTTCGACCGCCAGCCGAGCCCGCATGAGAGCTGGCGCATGATCACTTTTCTGCGTTGGCTGGCATGCCCCCGCCAAAGCTGCGAACCGCAGGTCCGGCGCCGTGTCCAACCGAATACCCGCATCGCGCAAAAGACGGGCACGCGCATCGGTCAATTTTGCCCGCTGGCGGATCATGTCGCGACGGTTTTCCTGTCGGCTCACATCCAGAAACAGGGTATCGCCCTGCCCCGTGACACCGGATTGCACGCGATCAACCTCTTGCATGGCAAGTTGCATCAGCCTTTGCTCGAGATCCTGGCGCGTAGCAATGATCTCGTTGGCCTCCACCGCGTCGACATAGGACAGCAGCGCGTCGCGCACATCTTCGTTTCGCTCCTGCCAGAATTGAATCTCAGTCATTGCCCGGGAAATATCGGCCTTTTCCCGCCGTGTTCGGGTCTGGCTGAAATCATAGATCATCTGCGTGACGGAGATGCCGAAGCCAGGATCGACCGCCCCCAGCCCGAACGAGGCCGTAGGCCGTATGCGCGGGAACCATGCTGCACTCTCAGCGGCGCTATCGGCCTCGGCGGCCCGCAGCGCAAACAGGGTGGGCGAACGGGCAATCGACATCCGGTTGGCCTCAAGCGCAATCTGGCCAATCGCCGTGTCGCTGCGCAGTGCAGGATGCCAATCGTCAAGGTATGCGCCGTCAAGCACATAGGTCGCGCTCAGCGCGCCACTCTCCTGATCGTCTTTCGCCAACGCCTCAGAGTCGGACTGGCCGCCGTGGACTTGAGATGAAAACTGAGCTGGACCGCCCTCTTGCGGAACACAGCCCGCCAGAAGGGCGAAAACAGCGAATGCGCCAGATGTGCCGCGCAGTTTGCCCACAGCGAACTGCCTGCTAAACCGGAACGGAGGACCGTATACCGTCGAACCTGCTACCATTTTAACCGCCTCACGCCTCGCATGGTTCACAACGGTCGTGCCATGCGATGTTTAAGGGAAAAATTATCAGACCTTCCGTCAAACGCCACAAGTTTATTCCTAAGTTCCGGATTGTGTCTCTTTGCCGACACGCCACGCGGCCATGAGATAAGACGCGCAACAGCAAAGGGCGGCCTCCGATGAAAGGGGCCGCCCTGAGGATCCGACCCGGATCAGGCAAGAGTGACGGTGATCTCCTCATCAATGATCAAGGTCGCACCATTGCTCGCCTCGTAGATATCGAAGGTCTGCCCCTGTATCGACTGATCCTTGCCCGTGTCCTGAAAGCCCGAGGCATCGACGGTATCGTTGCTGTCACCGACAATGATCAGCTCGTTGTCCGCATCCGTCAGCGCGATTAGCGACGTCTCATCCACCGTCATGGTCTGTGCATTCGCCCCGTCATTCATGTCGATGTATTCGAGATCGGTTACATCGACATTAGGGCCTGTCAGATCCAGGGACACCGCCTCGCTGAGCAGTATGAACCCGTCGGTATTCGGCGTTCCAGACTCGAGCGCCGCGACGCCTGTTGCATCAAGGCTTGCGAGGGATCGGTCATCGCCCGCGGTTGCCCCGTTGCTATCCGCATCGCGGTAATCTGCGACACCATCGCCATCACTATCGGTCGCACCTTCATACTTGTCCCAGATGCCATCGTTATCGCTGTCGATATCAAGCCAATTGTCGATACCGTCCACATCGACATCCGCCGCATTGCCGAATTCGCCGGTCACGGTGATGGTTTGCACCCCGATGCTGCCCGGATCATCGGTGTTGGTGTTCGAATTCTGGAATGCCGTGCCGATGGTCACACCTTCCGGACTGGTTGCGTCAACCGTTGGCACCGCATTCGGTGTGGCATCGAACCCATCATTCAGCATCGCGGCGAAGATGTCAGACCGGGTCGTTCCGTCGCTTTCGGTGACCAACAACTGAACCGTTCCGTTGACCAGATCGACAACCAGTTCCGGGTCTCCCTCACCATTGAACGGCGCCCAAGGAAATCCGAAGGCAACATCGCCATCACTGTCGTAGCCGGCCATGCTGGGAAGGCCGGCATAATCAGACGCGTCAAACGACACGATCACCACATCGTCGATCTCGACATAGAGGCCATCGTCGAAATCAGTGATCGAAATCCCGATGCTCAGGTCTTCGACCGTTTCATTCCCCACAACCTCGGCGCGGTAGTTGAAGAACGAGACAGTGCCAACACCCGCCCCGGCACCGGTATCGATCAGGTTGCCTGACTCACCCGGTGCTGTCGCGGTGATGTCGATCAAGCTGCCTGACGAATTATCGGTCGTCGTCGAGCTCGAATACCCTGGGCTTGGTGACGCGATGTCCATGTTCACTGCCGGGTCTTGCGCAGGATAGCTGAGGATCGATTCAGATTCCGTCGCGGCTTCCGTCGTGTCCGGAAGCTCAAAGGCGGCCGGGTCCCTGTCATAGCTGATGATCGGCGTCACAAAACCGCCAATCCCCGTCTCCGCGTTCACCGCGGAGGTCAAGCCGGTGACCTCCCAGAAGATTTCCGATATGCTCTTGTTCGCGTCGAGACCGGCGAACGAAACCGTACCAGCAGCCTGGGCATCATTCGGCTGCGTACTCGATGCATCCGGCGTTCCCTCGATATCACCTACGGCATTGAAACCGTTCTCGGTGAATGCACCTAGCCCGGTCAGGCTGCCGCCGGCACGAGGCGCATTGAAATCGTTGGCTTGCGACACGGTAGGAACAAGGTCCGACGCCGTCGATCCATCATCATAGGTGACGGTGAAGTTACCTATATTCGTCCCGAGGATCATGTTGTCGAGGAACAGCTTGATATCCGTGATTGGCTGGTCGAACGCGAGTGTGTAGGTATCTCCGACATTCGCTTCGTCCGATCCCTCCGGATAACGGAAACCGCTGGTTGTCGACCTTGCGCCATTACCGGTGAAGGTAATCAGGCTTGGTTCTGGTCCCGTCGTGCCCGGAATGGTCGTTTCGATCGGACCGCTACTATCCGCCTCGACCGCGATCAGGCGATCGATCACTTCAACCTCGACCGGATCCGGCGTGTCCCCGTCATCGTCGGTGTCCGACGTATTCGCTACGCCATCCCCATCAGTATCCGTGAAGGTTGTGACAGCCGCGGATGGCTCACTGACATTCCCCGCCGGATCCGCCTGCGTCGCGGTCAATTCCGCCCCATCCGTGATCGGGCTTGCCGCCACGAATGACCAATTTCCATCTGTCCAGACCGTGGTGCTGCCGATTTCCGTAGTGCCTTCCCGCACCGTCACCGTAGCCCCGGCCTCACCCGTTCCGCTGACCGTATTGGCCTGATCGGTGATACCCTCGTTGATGGTCGGCGCAGCCGGCGCGGCGCTGTCGACGCCCGTCAGGGTTGCCTCCGCCGCGTTGCCGGCTGCATCGGCCACCGTGACCGTCACGTCGGACCCATCTTCCAACGCGCTGTTCGCAATCGTCAGCTCGTCGCCATCAACCGTGAAGTCCGTCGGCAGCGCCTCGCCGCTCGCGCTCTCCCACTCGCCCGTGTCCGCATTGCGCTCGATCTCCAGATCCACCGCCTCGGTCGCGCCATCCGGCACATAGCTCACCGTCGCCGTCTCGGCATCCGTCGGCAGGCCA
>Ga0102928_1000735_pt1 | contig 21096 bp, 22 predicted proteins | sample SalPonR1_B_D1_MG_FD_78504 | JGI IMG/M metagenome (GOLD analysis project Ga0102928, IMG submission 78504) | Salt pond soil microbial communities from South San Francisco under conditions of wetland restoration - Salt Pond MetaG R1_B_D1_MG | ecosystem: Environmental > Aquatic > Marine > Intertidal...
AGATCAGGGTTTCCCCCATTGTCTAAGATTCCCCACTGCTGCCTCCCGTAGGAGTCTGGGCCGTGTCTCAGTCCCAGTGTGGCTGATCATCCTCTCAAACCAGCTATGGATCGTCGGCTTGGTGGGCCATTACCCCACCAACTACCTAATCCAACGCGGGCCGATCCTTCTCCGATAAATCTTTCCCCCTAAGGGCGTATACGGTATTAAACCCAGTTTCCCGGGACTATTCCGTAGAGAAGGGCACGTTCCCACGCGTTACTCACCCGTTCGCCGCTAAGCCCGAAGGCTTCGCTCGACTTGCATGTGTTAGGCCTGCCGCCAGCGTTCGTTCTGAGCCAGGATCAAACTCTCAAGTTGAAACGCTGCTCACGCAACGTTCTTGACGTTCGAACCTCTGCACATCTCCGATACTCATGGCTGCTTTGGGGCATGCCACTATGTCCACCCGGCTAGGAGTAGGACACGTACCGGAAGTCATCTGTTTGTTGTGCTTCAGGTTTCAGGAGAAACCGAAAGCCGTCCAAACAGTGAAGCTGACACTCTCATAATCGCGCCCCAGTTTAACCTGGATTGCTAGAGAGCCGATATGCACGATCCGATCCGTCGAACGAACCAAACCGCCCGCATATCTCTTCAGTAACCATCAATGTCAAAGAGCGAGAGACAAAATTCAACCGACTGCGCTATCTTATCAGCGCGGCCCGCCTCATCTGTCTCTGTTTTTTTGCCTCCCGCACCACCGCGTCTGCTGCGGCCCGTTTGGCGTCCCGTTAGCGCCTCAGCGCCGCCGGTGAGGGGCTATCTACGGTTTGGTGCCGGGGGCCGCAAGGGCTTTTTCGCAGAAAGATGACATTTTTTGCGCGGCCCTCTCGAAATCTATATTTTTCAGATGCTTATCCATGGAGAAAACGTTGCGCGATGCGTCTTCATCGATCGCGCCGGGTCGACGCTGGGCTCCGAAACAGGGCGGATTCGGCGGCCCTTGTGGTTCTCAACAGGTTTATCCCCAGATGTGGGGCCAACGGGCCCGGATCGGAGGGACTCAGGGGCGAGTCGCGCGACTCGCCGGACGCAGCCGCAGGGCCAACAACCCGATAATCGCGGCCATGTAGAGGAGCGGCTCCATCTGGAAGCCCCTTGCCAGCCATACATAGTGAACTGCGCCCAGCACCGCCGCCGGGTAGATCAGCTTGTGCAGCCGTCGCCACGCATGCGGCCCCATTCGGCGCAAGGACCAGTTGTTCGACGTCAGGCCGAGAGGGAGCAACAGCACGAACGCCGCCATGCCGATGGTCACATACGGCCGCTCCACGATATCCGCCCAGACCCGCGCCAGCGTCTGGACGTCCAGCACCGCCCAGACCAGCAGATGCGCGAGCACGAAGAAGAAGCACAAAACCCCGATGGCGCGCCGGAACGGCATCAGGTTCAGCCCGGTGAACCGGCGCAACGGGGTGACGGCAAGCCCCGCGACCAGCAGGTTGATCGCGAGCTCTCCGTATCGATGCTCCAGCTCGGTGATGGGCTCCGCGCCCAACCCACCGGTCAGGCCCAACCGGAAGAGCCAGAGGGCCCAGACTGCCCCCGCAATATAAAGTACCCAAGGCGGCACCCGGCGTAGCGCGCCGTTCAGAACCGCGACCGGACCCGGCCGCGCCGATATCCGGTCAGCGCCCTCCATGGTCAGTGGAACTCGATCAGGTCCATGCCTTCGTAGAGCGATGCGACCTCTTCCTCGTAGCCGTTGAACATCAGCGTCGGGATGTTGCGCGCGAACAGACCCCCGCCCACGCGACGCTCGAACTCCTGGCTCCAGCGCGGATGCGCACGGTTCGGGTTCACATTGGAATAGAAGCCGTACTCGCGCGCGGAGTATGTATTCCAAGCGGTCGGCGGCTGTTCATCGGTCAGGGTGATGCGAACGATCGACTTGATCGACTTGTACCCATACTTCCATGGCACCACGAGCCGGATCGGTGCGCCGTTCTGGTTCGGGAGCGGCTGGCCATACATCCCCGTCGCCATGATTGTCAGCGGATGCATCGCCTCGTCGAGGCGCAGACCCTCGCGATAGGGCCACTCGATGATGGGCACCCGCAGGCCAGGCATCTCCTCCGGCCGCGCAAGCGTCTCGAAGGCCACGTACTGTGCGCCATCCTGGACGCCGACGCGCTCCAGCAGATCGGCCAGTTCGAACCCGTTCCACGGGATCACCATCGACCAGCGCTCGACGCAGCGCAGGCGATAGATGCGTTCCTCGATTGTCATGTCCGCGACGACGTCCTCGAAGGAATAGGTGCCGGGGTTGTCGACCATCCCGTCGATCTCGATGCTCCAGGGCTCCGTCGTCATCTGACCCGCATGCCGCATCGGGTCGGCCTTGTCCGTGCCGAACTCGTAGAAGTTGTTGTAGCTCGTCGCGTCCTCGTAATCCGTCAGCGTCAGGTCCCAGGCATCCTGCGCCTGCGCCCGGCTGCCAATCAGACCGGCGCCCAGCATCCCGCCTGCACCGGCCATGATCTGGCGGCGGTTGAGGTAGATGTCCTTTGGAGTAACATCATCTCGGGTGAGGTCGGACTTGTAGCGGTGCGCCATTGGACATTCTCTCGTGGTAGGTCGTTACCGGTTTAAATTAGTCTATTTTCGCCTCGTGCCACCCCCCTGACACCTGTTCTCACGGAACTGTTTGCGACGCGTGTTCCGTGGCGGGGCCCGCTTGCGGCGTCGGATGCAGCCGATCCATCGGGATCGACCGCCCGTCGGGCTGGACGATACGAACATGTCGCCGGCGCAGCTTGCGCGGCTCGGATACACCGACGGAATGGGCGATCGTCTCCACGTCCTTGACGATGGCGCGCGCGTAACTGGCGACGCGCCTGTCCTTGTCCTCGACGACCAGACCGGCCTGAAATCGCGGATCGTGGGTGGTGATGCCCGTCGGACAGGTGTTCTTGTGGCACTTAAGCGCCTGGATGCAGCCCAGCGCGAACATGAACCCGCGCGCCGAGGTCACGAAATCCGCGCCCGCCGCCAGTGCCCAGGCCACATCGCCGGGGTTCACGAGCTTGCCGCTGGCCACGATGCGGATGCGCTCCCTGAGCCCCATCTCGTTCCTCAGGTCCGCCAGCCGGGGCAGCGCCTCGCGGATCGACATGCCGACAAGGTCCATCAGCGGCATGGGCGAGGCACCGGTACCACCCTCTCCGCCGTCCAGCGTGATGAAATCCGGCGCGCTCTCGACACCGCGACGGTTGATCTCGGTAAAAAGCGCCTCGAAATGCGAAAGATGGCCCATCACCGTCTTGATGCCCACGGGCTTGCCGGTGACCGCCCTTATATGCGCGATCAGGTCCAGAAGCTCGCCGGTGTTGCCGGCCTCGCGGTGGCGGTTCGGGCTGATCCCGTCCTGCCCCTTGGGTATCCCCCGGATCTCCGCGATCTCTTCCGTAATCTTGGCCGCCGGCAGGATGCCACCCTTCCCCGGCTTCGCCCCCTGCGCCAGCTTCAGCTCGAACATCTTGACCTGCGTGTGCGCCGCGATGGCGCGCAGCCGGTCGTCATCGAGATTGCCCACCGCATCGCGCACGCCGAACTTAGCCGTCCCGATCTGAAAGACGATGTCGGCCTCCCCCTCCAAGTGGTAGGGCGACAGCGCCCCCTCCCCGGTGTTCATCCAGCAGCCCGCCATGCGCGCGCCGCGGCTGAGCGCACGGACCGCGGGTTTCGAAATCGCGCCATAGCTCATGCCCGATATGTTGAAGAACGACCGCGCCTTGTAGGGGATCGCGGCATAGGGCCCGATCTCCAGAGGCTCCGACAATGCGAACTGGTCATCGAGCGGCGGAAACGGGTCGGGCGTGAAGATCTGTGTGCCCACCACCGAGATGTTGCGCGTCGATCCGAAGGGCAGCGTGTTGGACCCGCCATCCGAGGCGTGTTTGACCCATTCCCGCTGCGCACGGTTGAACGGCAACTCCTCACGGTCCATCGCGAAAAAATACTGTCGGAAGAACTCGCCCAGCGTCGCGAACAGCCCCCGGAACCGGCCGATGACGGGATAGTTTCGCCGGATCGCATCGGCCTTCTGGCTACGGTCCAGTACAAAGATCACGACGGCCGCGAGCGCAGCAATCCCGATCACCATCCAGAAGGCCAGCGCCATCGCCTCGAGATACCACGTCATGCGAAAGCTCCTTCCAGTCGCCGCCTCGTCAGCCTTCTGACAGGCTGCGACGGTCACGCACACTCAATTCATATCACGCGTATTTGAATGGAAACCGGGACAAGCTGCCGCTTAGGCGGCAACAGCTTTCCGTCAAGGGCCGTGGCGGGCATCCGCTCATCTTGAATTCTCCGGCATCTCGGACACTTCCCGGCACGACGAGGCCTGAACAATGCCTCGCGCAAACCTACGAAGGAGACCGAATACCATGCGTAAGCTCATGATGACCCTCGCGGCCACCACAGCACTTGCCGCACCCGCCTTCGCCGATGCTCACGGCGGCATGACCATCGTCGAAACCGCCGTCGAGGCGGGCACCTTCACCACGCTCGTCGCAGCCGTCGAAGCCGCCGGCCTTGTCGAGACGCTGTCGGGCGAAGGTCCGTTTACCGTTTTCGCACCCACCGATGAAGCCTTCGCCGCGCTGCCCGAGGGTACCGTCGAGGGCCTTCTGGCTGACACCGAGGCGCTGACCGCCGTTCTGACCTACCACGTCGTCCCCGGCGCGGTCATGTCGGGCGACCTGTCGGACGGCATGACGGCGACGACCGTTAACGGCGCGGACATCACCATCTCGATCGACGATGGCACCGTCATGGTGAATGACGCGACCGTAGCAGCCGCCGACATCGAGGCGTCCAACGGCGTCATCCACGTCATCGACAGCGTGATCCTGCCGCCAATGTAAGGCGCGGATACCGAAGGCCCGGCAGCGATTGCCGGGCCTTTTTCATTCCACATTACAAAAACGGGAGAACCACCATGGACCGCCGCAAGTTTCTGACCGCCACAGCAGCCTTCGCGACCGCACCGCTCGCGCTCTCCGCACCCGCCATCGCGCGCACAGGCTCAAGCACCATCGTCGAACTGGCCGCCGCGACGCCAGACCTGTCCACGCTCGTGACCGCCGTTCAGGCCGCTGGCCTCGTAGACACCCTCTCGAGCCCAGGCAACTTCACCGTGTTCGCGCCCACGAACGCGGCCTTCGCCGCGCTGCCGGCCGGCACGCTCGACGCGCTTCTGGCCGACATTCCGGCGCTCACCAATATTCTGACCTACCACGTCTCGGCCGACTACTATCCCGCCGAGGCCCTTCTGGGTCAACGCGGCCGCGTGCCCACCGTCCAAGGTGACTTCCTGCGCATCGACGCGCGCGGCGCGGGCGTGCACATCAATGGCTCAACGGCTGTCACCACCGCGGATGTATTCGCCTCCAACGGCGTCGTGCACATCATCGACGGCGTTCTGCTGCCGCACTAAGCGGACAAGCAGACCACCAGCCGCCCCGCACTCCGCCGCGGGGCGGTTTTCGTTGCGGCGGGCGGCGCGCCACGACTAGCATCGCGCCATGAACGCCGACCGCAAGAGCCTCACCGCCCCCGATGGAACAACGATCAGCTACCTGACCGAAGGCAGCGGGCCTCCGCTTCTTCTCCTCCACGGTTTCGTGTCCTCCGCGAAAAGCTGGTGGAAGATCGGCGCGGCCCAGCGCCTTGCCGAGACCCACACCGTTCTGGCCCCCGACATCCGGGGCCATGGGCAAAGCGGCAAGCCGACCGGTGCGGCTTGCTACGGGCGCCGTTTGATCGAGGATTTCACCCTGCTGCTCGACCACGAGGGTCACGACAGCGCGCAAGTCGCGGGGTTCTCCATGGGTGCCGAGCTTGGCCTCGCGCTTGCCGCGTTTCACCCCGCCCGCGTGCGGAGCCTGACACTCGCCGGCTCCGGCTGGTCCCCGCCGGAGATCGTGGACGAATACCGCAAGTGGTTCGACATTCTTGCCGCGTCGTCGGACGCACCCGATGCGCTCAAGGCCCTGATCGACGGCATGCCGGAGGTGACGGGCCTGCCGCGTGAAGCCGTGGCCGCTCTTCCCATGCCTCTGACAGGCATTGTCGGCGCGCTCGATGACGAACGCCCCTACATGGACCGCATCCGAGAGGTCCGGCCGGATTTCGCGCCGGTCATCCTGCCGGGTCTCGACCACCTCGGCACATGGAAAAGCCCTGGGTTTCCGGAACTGCTGGCCCGCGCTGTCCGGGGTCAACCCTAGACGAGAAAAGGCCCGGGGCATGCCCGGGCCTTTCCTGTGCCGTCAAGGGCGCGCTCAGTGCACCACGGCATCGTCCGGCGTGGGCCGGTTGCTTGCCGACACCCGGTCGCCGACCAGAAGGCCGTCGGACCCGGCGGTCACAGGCACAGTGTCGCCGTCCATGACCTCGCCGGCCAGCAGCATCTCGGCCAGCGGGTCCTGCAGCGCGCGCTGGATCACCCGCTTGAGCGGACGCGCGCCGAAAACCGGGTCGTAGCCCTCGTCGGCCAGCCACGCCATCGCCGCGTCGTCAAGCTCCAGCGAGATCTTGCGATCGACCAGACGCCTCTGCAGGCGCGAAAGCTGGATCCTGACGATCCCGTCCATGTCCCCGCGGCTGAGCCGGTCGAAGACGATCTGATCATCCAGACGGTTCAGGAATTCGGGCCGGAAATGGGCGCGCACGGCGTCCATGACATCGCGCTTGGCCTGGGCCGCGTCGGTCCCCTCGGGCAACTGGCTGAGCGCCTGGCTTCCGAGGTTCGAGGTCAGCACGATCAGCGTCTGCTTGAAGTCGACCGTCCGCCCCTGTCCATCGGTCAGGCGACCATCGTCCAGGACCTGCAGAAGCACGTTGAACACCTCCGGATGCGCCTTCTCGACCTCGTCGAAGAGGATCACCTGGTAGGGCCTGCGCCGCACGGCTTCCGTCAGCACGCCGCCCTCGTCATAGCCGACATAGCCCGGAGGCGCGCCGATCAGGCGGGCGACGGAATGCTTCTCCATGAACTCCGACATGTCGATCCGCACCATCGCCTGATCGTCATCGAAGAGATACTCGGCCAGCGCCTTGGTCAGCTCCGTCTTGCCGACGCCGGTGGGGCCGAGGAACAGGAACGAGCCCAGCGGACGGTTCTCGTCCTGCAGCCCCGCGCGCGCCCGGCGCACCGCGCGGCTGACGGCATCCACCGCCTGCCGCTGACCGATCACGCGCTTGCCCAGTTCTTCCTCCATGCGGAGAAGCTTTTCCTTCTCGCCCTCCAGCATCTTGGCCACGGGCACACCCGTCCAGCGCGCGACCACCTCGGCGATCTGCTCGGGACGCACGGCCTCGTCGACCATGACGTCATGCTCATGATCCTCGGCCTCGGCGAGTTGCTTTTCCAGCTGCGGGATCACGCCGTAGCTGAGCTCACCGGCCTTGGCGAGGTCGCCCGCGCGCTTGGCCTGGTCGAGCTCCGCGCGCGCATGGTCCAGCTTCTCCTGCAGGGTGCGCGCGGCATCGAGCTTGTCACGCTCCGACTGCCACTTGGCGGTCATCTCCGCCGACTGCTGCTGCAGCTCCGACAGCTCCTTCTCCAGCTTCTCCAGCCGATCGCGGGAGGCCTGGTCATCCTCCTTCTTCAGCGCCTCGGCCTCGATCTGCATCTGCAGGATCTGCCGGTCGAGCGCGTCAAGCTCCTCGGGCTTGCTGTCCACCTCCATGCGCAGCCGGCTCGACGCCTCGTCCATCAGGTCGATGGCCTTGTCGGGCAGGAAGCGGTCAGTGATGTAGCGATGAGACAGCGTCGCGGCGGCCACCAGCGCGGCGTCGGAAATCCGCACACCGTGGTGCAGCTCGTATTTCTCCTTGATGCCGCGCAGGATCGAAACGGTGTCCTCGACCGTCGGCTCCTCCACCACAAGCGGCTGGAAGCGCCGGGCAAGAGCCGCGTCCTTCTCGACATACTTGCGGTATTCATCGAGCGTCGTGGCGCCCACGCAGTGCAACTCACCGCGGGCCAGCGCCGGCTTGATGAGGTTCGCGGCGTCCATCGCGCCATCGGTCTTGCCCGCGCCGACCAGCACGTGCATCTCGTCGATAAAGAGGATGATCTCGCCCGCCGCTGCGGTGATCTCCGACAGGATGGCTTTCAGCCGTTCCTCGAACTCGCCGCGATACTTCGCACCGGCGATCAACGCACCCATGTCGAGCGCCATCAGCTTCTTGTTGCGCAGCGATTCCGGCACGTCGCCATCGACAATCCGGAGCGCGAGACCCTCGGCGATCGCGGTCTTGCCGACACCGGGCTCACCGATCAGCACCGGGTTGTTCTTGGTCCGGCGGCTCAGCACCTGCATGGCGCGGCGGATTTCCTCGTCGCGGCCGATGATGGGGTCGATCTTGCCCTCCCGGGCCGCCTCCGTCAGGTCGCGTGCATACTTGTTCAGCGCGTCATAGCTGTCCTCGGCGCCGGCACTATCCGCCGTCCGGCCCTTACGCAGCTCATTGATCGCGGCATTGAGCGCCTGCGCGTTGACCGCACCCGCGTCGAGCGCATCCTTCGCCCCCGATTTCACCATGGCAAGCGCCGTCAGCAGCCGCTCGACGGCCACGAAACTGTCACCGGCCTTCTGCGCGAGCTTCTCGGCCTCGGCCAGAACCTTGGCGGTCTGTCCGTCGAGATAGATCTGCCCGGCATCGCCCGTGACCTTGGGCATCTTGTCGAGCGAAGCCTCGAGACGCTCGCGCACCCGCTCGGGGGCACCGCCGGCACGGCCGATCAGGCTGGCCGCCATGCCCTGTTCGTCGTCCAGAAGCGCCTTGAGCACATGCTCGGGCACGAGCTTCTGGTGGTCTTCCCTCTGCGCGATGGTCTGCGCGGCCTGCAGGAACCCGCGCGCGCGATCCGTGAACTTTTCCAGGTTCATATCCTGTCTCCTTCAAAAGCGCCCCTTGGGTCCCGCCCGCGATGCGGCACGAGGGTGTCAGGGCCTCGCGAAATATGTGGCGATTGTGCATCACCGCTTCAAGTCTGCGCCGACCTGCCAAATGCGCCCCATGACTCGGCCAAAATCTGCCGATCCGGGCGCGCGTCGCATTTTCGCCCGTTTCCGAACATCCGGCGGCCGCGAACCGCGCCAATCCTCGTGGCCACGGCGTCCAACGAGGCGCCGGGTAAAATGGAGGGAAGACCCCATGAGGCATACGATCATCCTGACGAGCATTCTTCTGGGCATGTCCGGCGCCATAGCGCTGGCCAGCCCCGACGGCACCGACAAGGGCCACGCGGTCATCACACGGGCCCAGCACTGAATCCCCCCCTGCGGCCCCGGGCAGATCGCGCCGGGGCCGCAGACATGCCAGCCAGCGCCGCATAGCGTCTGGTTTCGGCACGGTTGACTTGACCGCGCCCTGGCGCGACACAGCCTCCGAGTTCCCGAGACCGGAGGCCCCCGCCATGTCAGACGACCGCCTCATCGTGGCGCTCGATGTTCCCGACGCGCTCAGCGGCCTGCATATGGCCGAGCGCATCGGCGATGCCGTATCCTTCTACAAGATCGGGCTGGGCATGCTGACCGGCGGCGGGCTGGCGCTGGCAAATGAGCTCAAGCAGGACCATGGCAAGCGCATCTTCCTCGACATGAAACTCTTCGACATCCCCGCCACGATCGAGAATGCGGTCCGGGGCCTGGCGCAGTTCGGGCTGGATTTCCTGACGGTTCATGGCGATCCGTCCGTTGTAACGGCGGCCAAGCTGGGCGCGGGCGGCACCGGGCTCAACATACTTGCCGTCACCTTCCTGACCTCAGCGGACCGCGCGGATCTCGACGCGGGCCTGATCCGCGAGGGCCCGCTCGCCGACCTGGTGGCCGAACGCGCCGCCCGCGCCTTCACCGCGGGCGCCGACGGCGTCATCGCCTCGCCGCACGAGGCGGCGCTGATCCGCGCCCTGCCCGAAGCGGAGGGCAAGCTCATCGTCACGCCCGGCGTCCGGCCCGACGGCAGCAGCGCGGACGACCAGAAACGCATCGCGACACCGGCACAGGCCATCAAGAACGGGGCCGATCATATCGTCGTCGGCCGCCCCGTGTGGCAGGCGGCCAATCCCGCCGCTGCGGCCCGCAACATCATCGCAACGCTGCCCTGACGCCGCCGGGCGAGGCAGAGGATAGGCAGCGCCGTATCACCGCCGAAGCTGTCAGTCCTTGTTGATGTCCCGGTCGAAGGTCTTCACCTGGCCCTTGTAGACGCCCAGCCAGCGCCTGAGCGCCAGCCACGACACCAGCGATATCACCGCGAAGACCAGCAGAAGCACCGGCAACGACCCGGCAAGCCAGACGGCCAGGGGCCCGCCCACCAGCAGGAGCAACGCGATCGCCCCCGCACCGATGGCGAAGCCGAGCAGCACGAAGGACGGCAGGATCACCTCGCCCACCGCAAGCGCGATCGCCGCCACGCCCCAGACCCACCATTCGCCCCACATCAATCCAATCCCTTCACGATGAGCGTCCCTTGAGCATCTGGAACGCCTTGCCGAAGGCATCCACCGCATCGGCCGGCACGATGACGGTCTGCGACCCCTGGCCCTGGGCGACCTGTCCGATGGCCTTCACCTGCTCCAGCGCGATGTTGTACTGCACCGCCTCGAGCCCGCCCTTGGCGATGGCCTCCGCCACGACGCCGGTGGCATAGGCCTCCGCATCGGCGGACACGCGCCGCGCCTCGGCCTCCTGCCGCGCGGCGTAAAGCTCACCGTCGGCCTGCAGTTCCACCGCGCGCTTCTGCCCCTCGGCGCGCGTCACCGCCGCGCGCCGCTCGCGCTCGGCGTTCAGCTGCTGAAGCATCGCCTCGCGCGTCGCCTGGTCGAGATTGACGTCGAGCAGTTCCGCCCGCGTCACCTCGATCCCCCAGTTGTCGACCGCGTCCTCCACGCTCGCCTTGATCGTGGTGATCAGCATGGACCGGTTCGACTGCACCTCGTCCAGCTCCATCTTGCCGATCTCGGCCCGCACGATGCCGGCCACGGTCGTCGCGATCGCGGCGTCCACATCGCGGATGCGGTACACGGTCTTTTCGGGTTCGAGGATGCGGTAGAACACGCTCGTATCGATCTGCACCAGCACGTTGTCGGCGGTGATCGCGTCCTGGCTTGCATTCGGCAACTGCCGCTCGAGGATCGAGACCTTGTGCGCCACGCGGTCGAGAAACGGCACGATGAAGTTGATGCCGGGTCCCAGCACGCTCTTGAGGCGCCCGAACCGCTCCACCACGTGCTGCTCGGACTGCGGCACGATCCGGATCGCCAGGAAAAGGCAGAGAATGATGAAAAGCGCGAGGAGCAGGATCACCAGGTTCCCACCCAAAAGCTCCGAAAACAACTGTTCCATACTTGACCTCGCGGGTACGTCACCGGGTTTCATGGACGCGGTTATGGGCGCCGAGAAAGGCCAAAGCTAGGCCAAAATCGGACGAGGCCCCGGGGGAATTCCCGACCTCGCTTCCCACGGATGCTCGCGCTGGCCGGTTTCGCCACGGCGCAAACCCGCTCTTCCGCCGCATCCCTGCGCACCCTATTCTTCCCCCATGCACGCGCTCTGCCGAGATTGCCTGACCCGGTTCGCTTCCGACCTCCGCTGCCCCGCCTGCGGCAGTCCACGCGTGACATCACACCCCGAGCTTTTCGACCTCTCGATCGCCCACATGGATTGCGACGCCTTCTACGCCTCGGTCGAAAAGCGCGACAACCCTGCGCTCCGCGACAAGCCCGTGATCATCGGCGGCGGGCGGCGCGGCGTGGTCTCCACCGCCTGCTACATCGCGCGCATCAAGGGCGTGCGCTCGGCCATGCCGATGTTCCAGGCGCTCAGGCTCTGCCCCGAGGCGGTGGTCATCCGCGGCCGCATGGACGTCTATGTCGAGGTCAGCCGCCAAATCCGCGCGATGATGGAGGAGATGACGCCGACAATCGAACCGCTCTCCCTCGATGAGGCCTTCCTCGACCTGACCGGCACGACACGGCTCCATGGCGCGCCGCCGGCGGTTCTGCTGGCCCGCCTCGTGCAACGCATGAAGACCGAACTCGGCATCACCGGCTCCATCGGGCTTTCCCATAACAAGTTTTTGGCCAAGATGGCCTCCGACATGGACAAGCCGCAGGGGTTTTCCGTGATCGGCCGGGCCGAGACGCTCGACATCCTCGCCCCCAGGCCCGTCGGCGTCATCTGGGGCCTGGGCGAGGCGGGGCAGCGCGCGCTGGCCGATGTCGGCATCCGCACCATCGCGGATCTGCGCCGCTGGGACAGGGACGCGCTGATCCGCCGCTTCGGAAGCCAGGGAATGCGCCTCTACCACCTCGCCCGGGGGGAGGACACGCGCCGCGTCGCCCGTGACCACACGGTCAAGAGTATCTCCAACGAGACCACCTTCGCCGAGGACATCGCCGAGATCGACATCCTCGACGGTCATATCTGGCGCCTCGCCGAAAAACTCGCCGACCGCGCCAAGGCCAAGGGACTCGCCGGCCGCACCGTGACGCTCAAGCTCAAGCGCAACGATTTCCGCACGCTCACCCGCCGCGTCACGCTGCCCGACGGCACGCAAACCGCGGACCGGATCTACCGCACCGCGCGCGCGCTCTATGACCGGATGGACCACCCGCGCCCCTACCGCCTGATCGGCGTGGGCATCTCCGATCTCATGCCCGCCGGTGTGGCCGACCGCGAGGCCGATCTGCTCGACCCCGGCGCCCTGACCCGGCGGGCCGCCGAAGACGCTACCGACAGGATCCGGGCCCGTTTTGGCCCCGACGCCATCCTCAAGGGACGCGCGCTCAGGTAGCACGCCCCCAAAAGCCCCTTCATCTTTCGCCAAATACGCCGGGGGCGGAGCCCCTTCTCGAGGCCCGGACGGGCCGAGACAGGGACAACGCGGCGAAGCCGCTCCGCCTATTCCGCGGCCAGAGGCATCGCGCCCGGCGTCGCCTCGATGGCCCGCGCGATCACTGCGGTCACGATCCGCCTGACATTGTCGAAATTCCCGTTCGGCCGGATCAGGCGTTCGTTCATGTAAAGTGATCGGTCGATTTCGATCTGCACCGCGTGCCAGCCGCGCATCGGCCGCCCGTAGCGCTGCGTCACGTAGGCCCCGGCGAAGGGCGCATTTCGGCTGACGGCGAGCCCGGCCTGCAGGAACGCCGTCTCCAGCGCGTCCACCAGATCGCCCCGCGCCGAAGCGCCAAACCGGTCGCCCAGTACGACCTCGGGCCGCCGCGTGCCCGTCCGCGCGACGCTGTCGAGCGCCTCATGGGGCATGGAGTGGAAATCGAGGATCACCGCCTCGCCAAACCGGTCATGGGCGGCCTGCATCAATCGGTCGAGCTCTTGGTGATAAGGATGCCAGACCTGCGCGATCCGCTCATCGGCCTCCGCCCGGTCGAGCTTGCCGCGATAGATCGCGCGGCCATTGGCCACGACACGCGGAATGACGCCAAGGCCCGAGCTGATGCGCGGCGTCTGCACCACGCGCCCGACCCCCTCGATGACGCCGGGATCGAGCTCGTCGGCGCCACGGTTAAGGTCGATATAGGCGCGGGGGTATTCCGCCGCGAGCAGGGGCGCGCCAAGTTCCGGCGCGGCCTCGACCAGCATGTCCATGAACGCGTCTTCCGAAGACCGGATGCTGCGTTCGTCGAGCGTGCTGGACCGCAGGAAACTGCGCGGATAATGACGTCCCGAATGGGGCGAGGCGACGACCACGGACGTCGTCGGTTCGGGGGGGCTGGACAGGCGATAGGCCGGATGCATCGATGCGCCTCAACGGGGTCGTTGGCTTCCTATATAGCGGTATTTTTCGGGAGGCCAAAAGTCCTTGAACCCCTTTCCGACTCCTTTTATAGACCGCTCACCCACGCGGTACGACGCGGCGGTTGGGTATTGTCCTCATGGCTTGCATTGGCCATGGTGCACCGGCCCAACCCCGAAACCACGCGGATATCGGGCGGTTAGCTCAGCGGTAGAGCACTACGTTGACATCGTAGGGGTCACTGGTTCGATCCCAGTACCGCCCACCAACCGGCTTTCCGAAGGAAAGTCCGGATCATCGGTTCTCAGGAACCAGACGAAATTTCAGGCGCATCGCCGCGCCGCGACGAAGGAGAAGACCGATGAAGGTCAAGAACTCGCTCCGCTCGCTCAAGCAGCGCCATCGCGATTGCCGCGTCGTGCGCCGCAAGGGCCGGGTCTACGTGATCAACAAGACCCAGCGCCGGTTCAAGGCCCGCCAAGGCTGAGCCGCGCCGCGACTCGAGGTTGAATGATCGAAAAGGCCGCCCATGGGTGGCCTTTTCGCGTGTCTCTCACGGCGCGATCAGAACCTCCGCCTCCACCTCTATCGCGAAATTCATCGGCAAGCCTGCCGTCCCGATGGCCGAGCGTGCATGCCGCCCGATGTCAGGCCCGACGGCCTGCAGGATCAGGTCGCTGAATCCGTTCAGAACGAGGTGCTGCTCGGCATAGCCCGGCGCGGAGTTCACCATTCCGAAGACCCGCACCCAGCCGGTGACGCGCGACAGCTCCCCGAGTTCGGCCTTCAGGTTCGCGAGAACCGACAGGGCGATATCATGAGCCGCCGCGGCGCCCTGCCCGGTGGTCAGGTCGCGGCCCAGCTGACCGGATGGTCCCGCGATCCGTCCCTCCCCGTCCTGCTTCGGATGCCCCGAGATCAGCACCCGGTCCCCGCGCAGGTTGATGAAGGAAAACGGCAGGTGCAGCCCGTCAGGCGTCGCGACCGGCGGCGGCAGGACCAGCCCCAGTTCCTTCAGACGTTCTTCCGGTGTCATCTCCATGCCTCTCTCCGACTCTCTCGCACACGCATTACATGATCATGCCCAATCTGTGCCCCGGCGTATCGACCTGACTGGCCATACCCTTCGCGATGTCGAAGGGCCTGAAATCGTCCGGAGCTCAGGGCCGACGGCACGATTTACCTAAGATTCGAACTACCCCAGCCGCCGGTAACCACTTTCAAAAGCCTTCGCTCCATGTTGGCCCGCATGACCCGTTCGTTTCTCGCCGCCCTCGCCCTTTCGTGCTGCCTCGCACTCCCGGCCCATGCCGATGCGGGCGCCTTTCATGCCTCCGACGCCGATGGCAGCGGCAGCCTCACCTTTCAGGAATTCGTGACGCTCGTCGGTCACATGGCCGCCAGCGGCCGCCGGATCGCGGTCTATGTGCAGCGCACGGGCCTTTACGGCATCGCCTTCGGCCGGGTGGATCGCAATGGCGACGGCCTCGCGACGCCGGACGAACTTATCGCCGCCCAGACCTGGATCGAGGCTTACGCAGCGCGCCACGATGCCGCCAGCGCGACAAGAGTCCGGCGGCAATAGATCCCTTCCTCAGGCGGTCTCGTAGCGCCGCTGGTCGTCGATCACCTTGCCGTCGTTGGGCAGGGTTCCGGGCTCCACGATCTCGACCCGCCCGCGCAGTTTCAGCACCGCCGCGACGCTGTCGGCCAGCACATCCGCGTCGGCACCGGGCGCTTCGACCTGCACGGTCATCACGTCCTTCCCCCCTTCGCGCGTGGCAATGACGCGGGCCTTCGCCACCTCGTCATGCCGTGCCACGAACTCGGCCACCTGTTCGGGCCGCACGAACATGCCCTTGATCTTGGTGGTCTGGTCGGCCCGGCCCATCCAGCCCTTGATCCGCATGTTCGTCCGCCCGCAAGGGCTCTGCCCTGGCAGGATGGCCGACAGGTCGCCCGTGGCGAACCGGATCAGCGGATAGTCGGGGTTGAGCGTCGTGACCACCACTTCGCCCACCTCGCCCTGGGGCACGGGATCACCGGTGCCGGGGCGCACGACCTCGACGATCACGCCCTCATCGACGATCATCCCCTCCATCGCCTCGCTCTCGTAGGCGATGTTGCCGAGGTCGGCGGTTGCATAGCATTGCAGGCACAGGATCCCGCGATCGGCGTATTCGGCGCGCAGGCTGGGAAAGAGCGCGCCGCCCCCCACCGCCGCGCGCGTGATCTTCAGCGTGACGCCCGCCGCATCCGCCGCGTCGAGGATCACCTTGAGGTAATCCGGCGTCCCGGCATAGGCGGTTGTGCCCACATCCTTCGCCGCGCGCACCTGCAGCTCCGTCTGCCCGACGCCGGCCGGCAGCACCGCCGCGCCGACCGCGCGCGCGCCGTTCTCGAAGATCATCCCCGCCGGCGTCAGGTGATAGCCGAAGCAGTTCTGCACGATATCGCCCGCACCAATGCCCGCCGCATGCAGGAACCGGCCGACGCGCCACCAGTCATGGCTGACGCCGCCGGGCTCGTAGATGGGGCCGGGGCTCTGGAACACGTGGGCGAGGTTGCGCACCGGCAGACCGCCAAAGGGCGGCGCCTCGGCCTGTCGCGCGACGAGGTCGGATTTCCGCAGCACGGGCAGGCCCGAGAGCTCATCAAGCGACGCGATCGCCGCCATCCCGTTCGAGGCCAGTTGCGCGTTCAGCTGCACCAGATGATCCGCCGCGCGCTCATCCGCGCTGCGCGTCTCCAGCGCGTCGTAGTGCTTGTCGTTTCTGTCCAGCATCAGCTCAGCCACCGTTTCCGCCGCCGATAGCTCCGCACGTCGCGGAAGCTCTTGCGGCCCTCCTCGGACATCCCGAGATAGAATTCCTTCACGTCGGGGTTCTCCCTCAGATCCGCCGCGGGCCCGTCCATCACCACCCGCCCCGATTCGAGGATGTAGCCGTAATGGGCGAACCTCAGGGCCACGTTTGTATTCTGCTCGGCCAACAGGAAGGTGACCCCCTGCTCCTCGTTGAGCCGCTTCACGATCCCGAAGATCTGTTCCACGAGTTGCGGCGCAAGGCCCATCGAAGGTTCGTCGAGCAGGATCATCTCCGGCCGGCTCATCAGCGCGCGGCCGATGGCCGTCATCTGCTGCTCGCCGCCCGATGTATAGCCCGCCTGGCTCTTCCGCCGTTCCTTCAGACGCGGGAAATAGGAATACACGAGGTCGAGATCCTCGGCGATCGCCCCCTTGCCTTCCTTGCGCGTATAGGCACCGGTCAGCAGGTTTTCCTCCACCGTCAGGTGTTCGAAACAGTGGCGCCCCTCCATCACCTGGATCACGCCGCGATCCACGAGGTCCGATGGGCTGAGATCGGCCACCGGCTCGTCGCGATAACGGATCGAGCCCTTGGTCACCTCGCCGCGTTCGGAATGCAGCAGGCTGGAGATCGCCTTGAGCGTGGTCGTCTTGCCCGCCCCGTTACCGCCCAGAAGCGCGGTGATCCCGCCCTTGGGCACCTTCAGCGACACGCCCTTCAAGACGAGGATCACGTGATTGTAGATCACCTCGATATTGCTGACCTCGAGAAGCGTCTCGGCCTCCCGGAACTCCGGGGCGACACCCTCGCCATGGGTCTCTGCAGGTTGGTCCAGCATGTCAGCGGCTCTCCTGTCGCGTCGGGCAAGGTGCGTGCGAAACGGCCCCTGCCTTCATCTTTCCGAAAATACGCAAATCCCGGCGGCGACAGATGCGCCGCCGCCGGGCATATCGGATCAGCTTTCGTTGCACTGGCTGGAAATGTTGTTCTCGGCCGCATACTGAGCCGAGTCCTCCATCACCAACGGCTGGATCACGCTTTCATCGGGGGCGATGAAGTCGGTCAGCGTAACCCACTGCTCGCCGTCCCATTGCTGCATGATGGCCATGCCGGAACCGCCATGGTCCTCGCAGGTGACGGTGAACTCGGGCCCGACGCCGGGCATGCCCAGCTCTTCCATCCGCTCATTCGTCACGACCAGCGATTCCATCCCGTCGCGCATCATCGACGCATCGATGTCGGCCGTGCCGTGGATCTCCTGCGCGGTGCGGGCGGCCTCGACGGCCAGCATCGCGGCATACATTCCACGGGTGTAGAGCACGTTGCCAAGGTTCGTGCCGTCACCGGCCGCGAGCCCTGCATCGATCACATGCTCCTGGATCTCGGCAAAGACCGGCATGTCGCCAAGGCGGTTCATGTTGAGCGCCCGGTAGCCTGCTGCATCGGCGCCAGCCTGCTCCACGTCATGATCGGCACCGGCCCACCAGTTTCCGATGAAGTTCTCCATCGGGAAACGGGTGTTGATGGCTTCCTGGACGGCGACCTGGTTCATCACGCCCCAGCCCCACATCACGACATAGTCGGGACGCTCGCGGCGGATCTGCAGCCACTGGTTGCCCTGTTCCTGTCCGGGATGATCCACGGCGATCTGGCTAAGCTCGAAGCCGTGCATCTCGGACAGGGTCTCGAGGGTGCGGATCGGCTCCCGGCCATAGGCCGAGTTGTGATAGAGAAGCGCGATCGACTTGCCCTCGAGAGAGCCGTCGTTCTCTTCCAGCAGCTGGTTGATGATCACCGATGCCGCGTCCCAGTAGTTCGCCGGGTAGTTGAACACATGGCTGAACACATCGCCGTTCGAGGCGGAGGTCCGGCCATAGCCCATCGTGTGAAGCGGGATGCCGTCGGCCGTTGCGCGGGGGATCAGCTGATAGGTGATGCCCGTGGACAGCGGCTGGTAGACGAGCGCGCCTTCGCCCTTGGTGGATTCGTAGCATTCCACGCCGCGCTCGGTATTGTAGGCCGTCTCGCACTCGATCACGCGGGCCGGGACACCACCGATCCCGCCATCACGCTCGTTCATGAGCGTGAAGTAATCCTGGTACCCGTCCGAAAACGGAATACCGCCCGCCGCATAAGGCCCGGTCCGGTAGCTCAGGTCGGGGAAAACGAGATCGGCGAGCGCCGGGCTTGCCGCCATCGCGCCTGCGACGGCTATTGTTGCGAGTTTCTTCATCGGGGTTTCCTCCCTTTTGGTTGATCCGATGTATTCACCCCGGGTTCATCCCGGGTTGTCGTGTATTGGCGGCCCCTCAGTGCGGGAAGGGCCACAATCTCAGCTTTTCCTTCAGCAGCGCCCATAACCGCGCAAGGCCGTGCGGTTCCACGATCAGGAAGAACATGATCAGGAAGCCCACGATCACGAACTGGAAATGAGTCGCCAGCGCGGTGTCCCATCCCATCGTGTCCACAAGGATCACCTTCAGCGCCACCGGCAGCAGCACCATGAACGCCGCGCCCGCGAAGCTGCCAAAGAGGCTCCCCAAACCGCCGATGATGATCATGAACAGAACGAGGAAAGACTTCTGGATGCCATAGGCCTCGCCGACCTCGACCGCGCCAAGATAGACGGTAAACAGAAGCGCGCCTGCGATCCCCACGTAGAAGGACGACACCGCGAATGCCGACAGTTTCGCGCGCAACGGGTTCACCCCGATGATCTCGGCGGCGATATCCATGTCGCGGATCGCCATCCATTGCCGCCCGAGCGAACCGCGCGTCAGGTTTCGCGCCGCCCAGGCCAGCAAGAAAAGCAGGGTGAAACAGAACAGGTACTTCACCCAGGCCTCCGCGTTCGGCCCAGTCACCGCCTGCCCGAAGAGGAACCGCTCGGGCGCGTTGATCTGGCCGGAGGCCGAGTAGTTGTAGAACCAAGGCACCTTGTTGAAGAGCCAGACGAGGAAGAACTGCGCCGCCAGCGTCGCCACGGCCAGGTAGAAGCCCTTGATCCGCAAGCTTGGCAAGCCGAACATGACCCCCACCATGGCCGTCATCACCCCCGAAAGAAGGGTGATCGTCACCATGTCCATCCATGGGAATGCCGTCATCAGCTTGTAGGATGTATAGGCGCCCACCGCCATGAAACCGCCTGTGCCCAGGCTGACCTGCCCGCAATACCCCGTCAGGATGTTCAGCCCGATCGCCGCGATCGCATAGATCAGGAACGGGATCAGGATGGCGCTGGCCCAGTAGTCGTTGATGACGAAGGGCACGATGGCCAGCCCGACAAACAGCACGAAATAATAGCGATACCTGTCGAAGGCGATCGGAAAGGTCTGGTTGTCCTCGGCATAGGACGTCTTGAAATCGCCGGCCTCCCGATAGAACATCAGACAGTCCTCCCGTTCATGTCGCGCATGCCAAGAGCGCGGTGAACGTCAGTCCACCACGCGACACGCCGTAGGTGTTCGATGATCAGTCCGCGTCGACCTTGCGGCGCGCGTAGAGGCCCACGGCCAGCCCGACCGCAGCCAGCACCGCCGTGGTCCAGCTCATGCTCTGCTGGCCGAAGAGCCCCGCCGCCACGAACAGGCCCGCGAACCAGAAGATGGCGAAAGCCACGGTCGTCACGATGGCCCAGACCTTGCGCTCGCGGGTGCTGCGCCCGCTTGCAAACTCCGGCTTCCCGATATTCGGCTTCTGCAACTCGTCCAGTGCCATGGACCCCTGTCCTTCCCATGCCGCGCGCAACACCCGACTCCGGTCCGGCCGCCCGCAGATCGTCCCGATCCTTTCGGGAATATGGCACCGAAGATTTGCAAAGGTAAGCGTTTTCTGCCGCGGGCCGAGCCGGTCTCAATCCCGACAAATTATGACCAAGGTTTTCGTTAACCTTTGTGGCAGTGAATTTGTTGGAGGTCGCAATCATGTCGTATGCCGACTCAACCCATGTCTCGCCCACGAAGCCGCAATCGGTTCCGGGCGCCATCGTCGATATCGTCGTCGCCGTCGTCCGGGCCTTCATGGGCTCGCTCCTGGGTATTTCCACGGCGGCGTTTTTCGGCGTTTTCGGCCTCGTCGCCCTCGCTGACATTTCCCTGGATATTGCGATCACGTCCGTCGCACTTGCCATGAACGCTATGCTGCTGAGCCTCGTCGTGCTCGGCAATCTGGGCTCTCGCGACGACGCGTGATGCAACCGAGGGGAAGGCATCGTCCTATACCCTCTCGATGATCTTCTCGCCGAACAGGCCCTGCGGCCTGAAGACGAGGAAGACCAGCGCCAGAACGTAGGCGAACCAGTTTTCCGTCGCGCCCCCGATCATCGGGCCGACGGCGAACTCGAACAGCGCCTCGCCCACTCCGATGATCAGACCGCCCACGATGGCGCCGGGGATCGAGGTGAACCCCCCCAGCATCAGAACCGGAAGCGCCTTGAGCGCGATCAGCGACAGCGAGAACTGCACGCCCG
>Ga0102928_1000743_pt1 | contig 21011 bp, 22 predicted proteins | sample SalPonR1_B_D1_MG_FD_78504 | JGI IMG/M metagenome (GOLD analysis project Ga0102928, IMG submission 78504) | Salt pond soil microbial communities from South San Francisco under conditions of wetland restoration - Salt Pond MetaG R1_B_D1_MG | ecosystem: Environmental > Aquatic > Marine > Intertidal...
ATTACATGTCTTTATTTAAATAATCAATAGCTAATTGAGATAAGGTTTTTACCCCCAACAACATCCCAGCATCATCAATTTTAAAATCTGGCGTATGATGCGGATACGGCGTTTCATTTCCAGGAGTCATTCCCCCTAAAAAGAAATAAAAACCGGGGACTTTCTCTTGAAAAAAAGAAAAATCCTCTCCACCCGTACTCGCTTTTACAAGTTTTACATGGTCTTCACCGGCAATACTTTTTAAAGTAGGCAACATAGCAGCTGTTAACTCTAAATCATTATAGGTAATTGCAGTATTGTTTTGGAATAAAATCTCAGCTTCTCCACCATAAGCCTTTGCAATAGTTGAAACCATTTCTGTCATGCGATTAATAATCATCGTCTTCATATCCGGATCTAAGGTTCTTACTGTACCAATCATTTCTGCGCTTTCGGGAATAACATTAAACCGTGTACCTGAAGTAATTTTACCTACAGTTATGACCGCTGGTTCTTTGACTAATGGTGCTTCTCTGCTAATTATAGTTTGCAAACCATCAATTATTTTCGCTGAAATCAAAATAGGATCCACACCACCCCAGGGTTTAGAGCCATGAGAGCCTTTTCCTTTTACATTAATGACAAAACGCTCTACGGCAGCCATAGTTCCACCAGGTTTGTAGTTGATTGTCCCTACCGGTGTTTCGGAGTTAATGTGTAAGCCAAATATCGCGTCTACATCAGGGTTTTTTAAGACGCCTTCCTCTATCATCAAACTTGCTCCGCCGCGCTCTCCGGGTGGAGGTCCTTCTTCTGCGGGTTGAAAAATAAATTTAACATTCCCTTTTATTAACTGTTTGTTCTTGGTTAACACTTCTGCAACACCCATTAAAATAGCCGTGTGCGTGTCATGGCCACAGGCGTGCATAACACCTGTTTTAGTCCCTAAAAATTCTGCTGTAACTTCACTTTTATAAGGCAGATCATTTCGTTCGGTGACTGGCAGCGCGTCAATATCTGCTCTTAAAGCGACTGTTTTTCCGGGTGCCTCTCCTTTTAGAAGAGCAACCACACCCGTATGGGCAACATTCGTTTTCACCTCTAATCCAAGACTATTGAGGTGTTGCGCAATTTTCTCGGCGGTTTTAAACTCTCGGTTGGACAGTTCAGGATGTTGATGAAAGTGATGTCGCCAGGCAATGACATCTTTTTCAATGGCATTAATATCTTTTTTAAGACTGGGATCCATCTGTGAATAGGCATTTACAAAACCTATTAAAGTCATCAAAAGTAGAAGCTTTTTCATATATATTAATTGTGGGATTACGACATTGATTTTCAAATCTAAACAAAAAACTTTTAAGGAAAATGAAAACATACAAATGAAATTAGTATTCTTTTACAGTCCATTAACACATGAAACTGAATAATCGCTTTATTTTAGCTCTATGATTCATTATAACCAAAAACAGATTTCAGAACTCCCAAAGCTGAAACGAGCAGCTTTAATTAATGGTATTGGTGGTGTTAAACCCTTAAATCTTATAGGAAGTATATCAGAAACAGGTCACCATAATCTGGCTGTTTTCAATTCTGTTATACATATTGGCAGCAATCCACCGCTATTAGGGTTTATTTTAAGACCAACTACTGTAGAGCGGCATACTTACGACAATATGCTGGCCACTAATGTATTTACGGTAAACCAGGTAAATACTTCAATGTATAAACAAGCACATCAAACGGCAGCGAGTTATAGCAGAGGGGCTTCAGAATTTGAAGCCGTAGGGCTAACCCCCGAAATAATTAAGCCGTATCAGGTGCCTTTTGTAAACGAAAGCCATATCAAGCTTGCCTGTTCTTACAAAAATGAATACTTTATTCAGGAGAATGCATGCCGTCTTATTATTGCTGAAATACTTGACATTTATACAGAAAAAAATATCATCGACAACCAGGGTTTTGTCAACCTGGCAAAAGCGGATACCGCAGGTGCTATTGGGTTAGATGGCTACGTCAGCTTAAATTTACTGGATAGACTAGACTATGCCAGACCAAATCAAACACCAAAAAGCATCTTGAACGATGGCACATCATAAACCACATTTACCGGAAAAGATATGCGAAGTGTGCGGACGACCATTTAAATGGCGTAAAAAATGGAAAAATAATTGGAAAGACGTAAAATATTGTAGCGAAAAATGCAGAAGAAACAAGTAAACATTATTTGGTTTAGAAACGATTTAAGAATAGATGATAACCCCACACTTTTAGAGAGTCTGGAGTCAGGTGTACCAGTCATTGGTTTGTACTGTTTTGAACCGAGGTTATATGACAATTACTTCTACGGTGTAAAGAAAACAGGTGCATTTAGGGCACAATTTATAATTGAAGCTGTCGAAAATTTAAAAGAAAATTTGACGTCTTTAAATATAGGTCTAAAAGTATCTTTGAAAACACCCAAAGATGTAATTCTTGATCTTTTAGAGGACTATCATATTAAATGCATTTATTTTCAAAATGAATGGACAGCAGAAGAGAAAGCGGTTGAAAATTCTTTGAAATCTAAGTTTAAAGCTATTGATTTTAAAAGGTATTCAGGTCAGTTTTTATATCATCCTCAAGATGTACCTTTTGAAGAATACCAACACATACCTCAAGTCTTTACCAATTTCAGAAAGAAATGCCAAAAACAATCTGAAGTAAGAGCTGCTTTAGACATTCCGGAGCCTCAACCTGAAGATGAATACATCGACTTCGGTGATAATCTGCCACATTTATCAGATTTAGGTTTAAATGCTTTTGATAAAGACCCGCGTTCAGCATTTCCATTTAAAGGCGGTGAAACGGCAGCTCTTGAAAGACTGAATTACTATTTTTGGGAAACTGAAAAGTTGAAATATTATAAAAAAACCAGAAATGGGTTGTTGGGGTCTGATTACAGTTCAAAATTTTCTCCCTGGTTGGCCAACGGCTGTATATCACCACGGCGAATTTATGCTGAAGTCAAAAAATTTGAGAAACAAATCAAAAAAAATCAAGATACCTATTGGTTGATATTCGAGTTAATTTGGCGGGATTATTTTAAATACGTGTCTTTAAAACACGGCAATGCGATTTTCAACATAGGAGGGATTTTAAATAGAGATTACCAATGGAATAAGAACAAAATTGCCTTTAAGGAGTGGACTGAGGGGCGAACTCAGGATGATTTTGTGAATGCCAATATGATTGAATTGAAACAAACCGGTTTTATGAGTAATCGAGGACGGCAGAATGTGGCCAGTTACTGGTCTAAAACCTTGAAACAAGATTGGCGTATTGGAGCGGCTTATTTTGAAAGCCTGCTGATTGATTATGACGTGCACAGCAATTGGGGCAATTGGATGTACAACTCTGGTGTAGGCAACGATCCCAGAGACCGCAAATTCAACACCCAGCGTCAGGCCGAACGCTACGATAGCAACGGTAAATTCAGGCGAACCTGGCTGCAGGAAAGTTTATTTTAAAAGATATTGATAACATTGTTAAAAAGTCTACTATATTCAAATTGAATGTAAGAAAGCGATTCGCCCATTTGAGTCGCGACCAAAGAAGCATTGCCGTTTATTTTTCAATCGTAAAGTTAGAAAATAAATCCTAGACTTTTCCCTGCCTGCCCTGTCTACCCTGTCTGCTGATCTAAACATTTGTTGATAACTTTAACATTTCTCGGTTGGTTTAATTATAGAATTCAGGCAGGCGGCAAGCAGGGTTTCAGCTCCTAAACCTCACCATTGAAGATACATAGTGTTACCTAACGTATTTTTACCCAAACCTTTTATATTCAAATTCAGAGTCGGGTAATTGATTTTTAAGTCTGCTGTAATTCATAATGTCAATTATAGTTTCGTATTTTTTTATTCCGATGGTTTTAAGAGTCAGTTTAATCTTATCACTAAACATTTTTTCCTCCAATAAAGTTTGTGAATTTTCTTTATTGGCAATTCGATAGTATTTCCATTATTTACCCACATTAGTTTTTCGCCATCAATTTGCAATTCAGTTTCTATGTAATTCTTCAAGTCAGCCATTTTGAAACCGACAATTATGGTTAAAATTGATATTAAGAATGAGTAGTAAACATTTTGACTTACAACCTCAATAAAGTAAACCACAGCTATTTCAAGGGGTAAATATTTTTCAAGAATTAAAATACTTCCAGATATTAAAAACATCAATATTCCAAGAAGAAAAATGTAGAAACCAATTTTGTTCACGATTTGAATATCATTTCCAACTTTAATTTGTACTGATTCCATTTTTATATGTTGGACAACTAGCATATATCGTCAATACTACATCACGTTTTAATCAGTTTTCCTGATTTTAATTCGTCTTTAGTCGCTGTTTTCGGCCTAGAATCAAATATAAAATTGCACCCATAAGCGGGACAAAAAGGATGACTATTAGCCAAATCAATTTATTATTACTATCAAAATTATGCCTCAAGATATCGATGAGGCAAAAAAGCCAAAGGCCTAAAGCAATCAATAAAAACCATTGCCAGACAAACACACTAAAGGAGAAATCTTCTATGAGTTTCATGTTATTGAAATTTTATTAAAAATACTAAAAATTTATCTTTTGTGCCAATTTTCGTTTAGCCCTTAGAATTTTAACTTTTATGAAGTTTACCGACTCGTCTATGTCATTAGCAATTTCGGCGTAGGATTTTTCTTCAAAAAAGTGTTTTTCTAAAATGATTTTGTCATTGGGCTTCAATTGATCGAGTGCTTTTTTTATGGTGTTAACGTACTCTTTTTGATATAGTTCTTCTTCGATGTTTTGCTCCTCACTTTCAATGGCATTGACATGCTTATCAATTTTTGTGGTTTCCAGTTCCTTTTTGCGTTTTTCATCAATGAGTAGTCTTTTACAAATGGTAATCAACCAAGTTTTAAAAGTGTATTTTTCATCATATTGTTCAATCCTGTCAAAGGCTTTAGCAAATGTTTTTATACAGATTTCTTCTGAAGTATAGGCGTCATGGGTTTGTTTTAATAGATAGTTATAAACATAACTCCAATACTTTTCCAGCAGAGCGTTAAAAGCTTGTTGTTGACCTTGTTTGGCTTTGTTTATATCTTGATGCTTGTTATTCAATTACCACTCTTGTTTAGGAGAAACTAAATTTAGGCTAAAAATATACAATTGTAGATAAACTAATTGAAATTCTAATTTAAATGATTGTAACCATAGGTCCTTAACCCTCAATTTTTCGAAAATCGGTTTGCTTATTATTTGCTTAATAATCAAAACAGTAACTATAAAAATGAAAGGTTGATGTGAACCAAAAAACATGAGGATAAAACTTGTAGGTAGAACAAAACACCAAAACATAAATTTTACAAAAAACTGAAATCCAAGCATAAATTGATGTTTTAACTTATAAAATGGCGCTGTGGTGTAGTGTCTCCTTTTTTGTTGAATCCAGGATTTGAATGTATTTTCAGGCTTACTTTGTACAAAACTTTTGGGTTCTATACAACACTGTATAGGAATTTGTTCTGAAATCTGATTGATCAATAAATCATCATCTCCAGATAGCAAATGTTTATGTGTTTTAAAACCATTAGATTTTGTAAACACAGATTTTGTGTAGCCTAAATTTCGACCAACACCCATATATGCTAAGCCTAATTTTGCAAAACCAAAATAATTTAGAGCCGTTTGGTAAGTTTCAAAACGTATAAGGCTGTTTAAATTCCCTTCAACTTTTTGATAAGGAGAATAGCCTAAAACAACCGAAGTTGATGCTGTGAAATACCCTTGAATAGTTCCTAACCATTCATCAGATAAAGGCTTACAGTCTGCATCTGTAAAAATAAGATGTTTATGATTTGCCATTGCTATACCTTTTTGTAACGCATGTTTTTTAGAAGATTGTTCCATATTATCTATCTGATAATAATTCAAATGGGGGTAAACCGATCTTAAGTCTTGAATAATTTTAGGAGTATTATCTGTGGATTGGTCATCTACAACTATAACCTCAAAATGTTTAACATTCTGAGAGAGTACTTTGGGTAAGTTTTTTTTTAAATTTTCAGCTTCGTTTTTTGCTGCTATAATTACAGAGATTGGTTTTGAACTTAAAGACTTTGTAGTAAATTTGGAAAAAAATAAAAAAGAAAATATTATTATAAAATCAAATAAAATATAAAGGATGGCTGTAGTGTAACAAATCGCCTCCGCTATATTCAATTTTATCTAGGCTTTAGGGTTGGTACAATCTTGTTGCTCTTCGGGAGATTTTCCACAAAAACTGCAACTTTCGCCATCTTTATTGAGAAAAGGACTTTGACTGGCACAAGTTCCGGCAAACTTGCCGTCTTTTTTGCCCCATATTTTTATCGCAATCCCTCCGAACGCTAAAGCTAATAGTACTACTGTTATAATAAATAATTCCATACTACAAAAATAACAAATTTTAGGGCTTTTTTAATCTGCTGCGCTTTTTTTATTTAGTTTTAACAAGATAAACTCAAGTATGTGGCTAGCTAAATTTATATTTCAAAACCTGATGGGATGGTCTATCGACGGATATTTCTCCAAACATGTTTTGAAAACCGTAGTTATTGTTCTTCCTCACACCAGTTGGCATGATTTCTATGTCGGTGCCTTTGCCAGAAAAATACTGAATGTTCAAATCAATTATGTAGCAAAAAAGGAATTATTTGATTCTCCATTTGGGTGGTATTTCAAATGGATGGGAGGAGAGCCCATAGACCGAACATCTAAACAGAATAAGGTGGAGCAAATTGTACACATGTTTGAGTCACATCAAGAGTTTCGATTGGCTATTGCTCCGGAAGGCACTAGAAAAAAAGTTGATTCTTGGAAAACAGGTTTTTATTATATTGCTCAAAGCGCTAAAGTTCCCGTTACTCCGGTAGCCTTTGATTATAAGACTAAAACAGTTAGGATTGGAAAACCTTTTTATACAACGGGTAATTATAAAGAAGATTTAAATACTGTTCGATTGTTTTATGAAGGTGTGGTAGGAAAAGTACCTGAATACACTTCTCTATAAGGCTCTTTAAAAGACAGTAGCTTATAATTAATTGCTATAAATAATGTATGAATTGTGCAATAGTATTATAGGCGATTTCTAACGACTTAGAAAACTTACAATTCAAGTCAAAAACTTTAGTTGTGATGTTATATTTTTTTAGTCATATACTTTTAAAACATAACATAAACCACAAAACGTATATGATGAGCATTTTAATGTCTAAATTTTAAGACTACAACGAGACCAATTCTAAAAACTACTTAGGTTCAATAAATTATAAGAGGTAATAACACCTGTAAACTCCAAAACTATTTTTTTGTCTTTTTTAAAAAATAAGAGATAAAAATGCGGGAATTCCCGTATTGTATAGTCATGTGGTTATTCTGATATTTGTAATAATTAGCCGTAATGTTTTCCAGTATAATTTAGTTTTCTAACCAATCTATTATTAATTAAAGGAAAACATTAGAATAGGGTTAAATTAACACTAGCATTTTAAAACTCAGCCTTGTTTTACAAAATAATTTAAATGCAGACCATACTTATTGTATCGATATCGTTTAGTCTTTTTTGTATAATTGGAATTGTTTTTTTGATGCAAAAAGCAAAAAGGAGACAAGAAGAATTAAAAAGCCTGAAAAATGAATTGCAGATAGTGCAGTTAATGTCTCAACTCAAGGAAAAAGAAATAAACGCTATCAGGTCTATAGTAAAAGCCCAGAATAAAGAAGGTCTTAAAACTGTAAAAAATTTACATCAGGATTTAGATAAGGTTCTTGACGAAATTAAAAAATTATTAGGTGCTTTAGAAGAAAAAGAAGCCAATATATTCTATCATAAAATTGAACATCTCATTATTGAAGCTTATGAAATCTTACGTCATGGTTCTCAGCACCGAAAAAATGCTTTAGATCCCAAGCAGGGTTTTGTCAAAGCCTTAAAATTTACCGCTAAGCAATTTTCTGAATCGGAAAATATCACTATCAAAGTTCATGACAAAAACTTAAACCAAAGGTTTGAAAATGATCTGGAATTGATGTTATATAGGATTACTCAGGAATTAATAAATAATAGTATTCAACATGCTAAAGCCTTAGAAATTAATATTCGTATTTGGGTTGAAAATAAGCTGCTTTGTATTGCTGTTGAAGATAACGGCAGAGGCTTTGATGTTTCAGAAGTTCCAGACAACAATGCCGGAATAGGTTTGAAAGTAATACAGCGACATGTAGGAAATCTTAAGGGGAAAATGAATATAGACTCAAAAGTAGGTGTGGGGACAAAAGTAACTTTAAAATTACCATTAAATAATAAACTCACAACGGCAACATAGTTTCTGTATGTATCGAGGTTGCATATTTACTGATCTGATTTGACTTATAGATCGAAGCCGTATGCATTAAAAAGCGAAGAATGAGCCAATTAATGCATTAGTAAGGGTTTCGAATTACTTAAATCAAGCATTTTTAATTCAATTTTTGGGTATTAGAAAGTCATCGATTAATTATATCATTCAATTGTTTGGAACTAAACACAAGTATTTTTAAGGTATCCGATAAAAATGCCATTCCAGTGAAAACTGGAATCCAAATTAATAATTTTGTTTTTTGACCTTTATAAGTTGAAACTTGTGCTCAACCTGATTGAGTATGAAACGAGCGAAAACTGTCGGCAGATACTTCTTTGGCTCTATCTTGAAAAAAAATCGTTTCAAAAAATTATTTATTGCATAGGCAATCAGATATTTCTAAACCAAATTTAGACTATCATAGACTTTATTTTTCCGGAGCCAATTCTAAAGCTGATTTTAACAAAAAACAACAGTGGTTTTAGGTGTAATATGAATACATTTTGATAGTAATGATTTGTATCATAAACATGAATTTGAAGATATAACAGTTAAATGTTGAAAGGGTTCATTTGGTACTTTTTAAAATTCTATGCAACAAGATGTGCAGTTAATATCTATTTTTAGTCATTCATTAAATTTTTCAACAGCCTTATCTGAATAGTTGTCTGTAACTAAAGCATTTCTCTAATTTTTTAATGGTTTTATTTAAAATGTATGCTGAAAAAATAAATTTACCAGTCTAAGCTTGAATTTCTAAAATGCCACTTTGTCACATTCCTTAAATTGGTACTTGTTTTGAATATAGAGTCATTAAATAAAAAATATATAATTATGGCAAATGGTAATATTAATGTTTCCGTAGAAAATATTTTTCCGCTGATAAAAAAATTTCTTTACAGCGACCATGAAATATTTTTAAGAGAGTTAATTTCAAATGCAACCGATGCGACTCAAAAGCTCAAACACCTCACTAGAATAGGAGAAGCCAAAATAGATATTGGTACCCCTAAAATTGAAGTTAAAATCAATAAAGACAAAAATACACTTCATATTGTAGACCAAGGGATTGGTATGACCGAGGAAGAGGTTAAAAAATATATTAATGAAGTGGCCTTTTCCGGTGCCGAAGAATTTTTGGAAAAATACAAAGATAAAGATTCAAAAGATACGGGAATCATTGGTCATTTTGGTTTAGGTTTCTATTCTGCTTTTATGGTAGCAAATAAGGTTGAAATTTTAACTAAATCTTGGAAAGATGCGCCTGCTGTTCACTGGACCTGTGAAGGTACAACTGAATTTAACCTTGAGGAAACCGATAAAAAAACCGACCGGGGTACAGAAATCATATTGCATATTAATAATGATGATAAAGAATTCCTTGAAGAATCCAGAATTAGAGATCTTTTAAACAAGTATAATAAATTTATGCCGGTTCCCATAAAATTTGGCACCAAAGAAAAAGAACTTCCAAAAGCTGATGATGCAAAGGAAGACGAGAAGCCAAAAACAGTCACGGTTGATGACATTATCAACAATCCTGATCCAGCTTGGACAAAACAACCGGCAGACCTTGAGGATGAAGATTATAAAAACTTTTATAGAGAACTGTACCCGATGCAGTTTGAAGAACCTTTATTCCATATACACCTCAATGTAGATTATCCCTTTAATTTAACCGGTATTCTATATTTTCCCAAAATGACGCAAGAGTTGGCGGCACAAAAAGATAAAATCCAACTTTACCAGAACCAGGTATTTGTAACCGATAATGTAGAGGGTATTGTTCCTGAGTTTTTAACCATGTTGAGAGGTGTTATAGATTCGCCGGATATCCCACTTAATGTGTCAAGGTCTTATCTTCAGGCAGATGGTGCGGTAAAGAAAATCTCCAGTTACATAACGAGAAAAGTTGCTGATAAGCTCAAGTCCCTATTTAACAATAATAGAAATGATTTTGAGTTAAAATGGAATGACATTAAAGTCGTGATAGAATACGGCATGTTGACTGAAGACAAATTTTTTGAAAAAGCTCAAAAGTTTGCATTGTACCCTACAGTTGATGAAAACTACATGACCTTAGAGGAGTTGAAAGAAAAAATAAAAGATGCTCAAACTGATAAAGATGATAAACTCATTATATTGTATGCATCAGATAAAGAAAACCAACACACTTATATTCAAACAGCTAAGGACAAAGGCTACGAGGTATTACTCTTAGACTCCCCAATAGTCTCGCATCTCATACAGAAGATTGAATCTGAAAACGAAAACAAAATTTCTTTTGTTCGCGTAGACAGCGATCATATAGATAATTTGATTAAAAAAGATGAAGAGAAGATATCTAAGCTGGATGAAACGCAAAAGGAAACTCTAAAATCAGAATTTGAAGAGGTGATATCGAAAGAAAAATATACAGTACAATTAGAAGATATGGACTCTAATGCTATGCCCATAATGATAACTCAGCCTGAGTTTATGCGAAGAATGAAAGAAATGCAGCAGACTGGTGGTGGTGGCGGAATGTTTGGTATGGGTAATATGCCGGAAATGTACAATCTGATTGTGAATACCAATCATCCTTTAATTGAGGATATACTCAATACCAAAACAAAAAAGAAGAAACAACGATTGATAAATCAATCTCTAGATTTATCGTTACTTTCTCAAAACATGTTGAAAGGAGAAGCTATGACCAATTTTATTAAAAGGAGTTTTGACATGATAAAATAATTTTATCATTCATAAATCTTTAGAACAAAGCCGATGTCAATTTTGACATCGGCTTTATTATTTATAATATTCAAAATATAACTTTTTATTTAAATTACCCAAAAAAAATAGGGGTATAAATTTTAATTTTAATAAAAATGAAGTTGTTACCCCATTTTATTTGGCAAATAATTTTTTTTAACTATATATTTACCAAAATTTTTATCGATGAAAAAGGTAGAAGCTATTATTAGGAAATCAAAATTTGATGAAGTCAAAAAGGCACTTCATGAGATTAAAGTCAATTTTTTCAGTTATTGGGATGTTACTGGTGTTGGCAACGAAAAACAAGGACATGTTTACCGTGGTGTAGCTTACAGTACGACAGACATTCAGCGCCGGTACTTAGTGATAGTAGTCTCCGATAATTATTTAGATAAAACACTAAATACCCTTATGTCGACAGCAAGAACAGGAGATGTCGGCGACGGAAAAATATTTGTTTCAGATGTCACTGAAGCCATTAGGATTAGAACAGGTGAAACTGGCACTCCGGCCATTAGTTAAACTTAAAACCCTTATTGTAATATGGAACAGTCTTTATTTACCGCCAATAATGTATGGATGATGATTTGTACAGCGCTCGTATTTTTTATGCATTTAGGATTCTCTTTGCTTGAAGCTGGATTAACGAGGCAAAAAAATACGATCAACATATTATTCAAGAATTTATTTATCATCTGCGGAGGATTGCTGGTGTATTATGTTATTGGATTTGGATTAATGTATCCTGGAGAGTTTAATGGATTTTTTGGCTTTGCAGGTTTTGGCATAGAATCACCCGAAAATGGGAATTTAGTAACTTATGCAGATGGCGGTTATACTTACTGGACTGACTTTTTATTTCAAGGCATGTTTGCAGCAACAGCTGCAACTATTGTATCTGGCGCAGTAGCAGAGCGCATAAAAATACATGCTTTTATGCTTTTCAGTATAATTTATTTGGCCTTTGTTTATCCCATAGTTGGTTCATGGCAATGGGGCGGAGGATTTCTCTCTACGCTTGGCGACTATTTTGGTCAGGAAGGCGGATTTTATGACTTTGCAGGATCTACTCTTGTCCACTCAGTTGGCGGTTGGGCAGCTCTTATGGTCATCGTTGTCCTGGGAGCGCGTATGGGAAAATTTGACAGTGATGGTAAGTCCAAAGCAATACCCGGGCACAATATTCCCATAGCCACAACAGGAGTTTTGATTTTATGGTTGGGCTGGTTTGGCTTTAATGGTGGCTCTGTTTTAAGCGCAGACCCTGCATTAACATCCCTAGTTCTTGTTACAACTAGCATGTCTGCTGCAGCAGGTGGTTTTGGTGCTTTTGTTGTGTCTGCAATAAAGTTCAAAAATTTTGATGTCACCATGTTTATGAATGGTATTCTTGGTGGTCTTGTTGGTATAACTGCAGGTGCAGACCTAATGTCGCCATTAGAGTCTATTGTGATAGGTTTAATTTCAGGAGCACTCGTGGTATTTGCCGTAAGCTGGATTGATAAGTTAAAACTTGACGATCCGGTTGGTGCCGTTGCTGTACACTTATTTTGTGGTATTTGGGGGACAATGGCAGTAGGTATATTTGGAGATAAAGCAGGTTTACAACAGCTTTTATATCAATTTATAGGTGTTTTTATTATCGGTATTTTTTGCTCGGTATTTGCTTATGCCATTGTAAAAATTATAGACCTTACAATGGGGGTTAGAGTTGGTAAAAGCGAAGAAGTCGAAGGCTTAGATATACATGAACACGGCATGGATGCGTACGCCGATTTTGGTTTAAATGATCATTGATGCTCTCTATTTCCTGATTTTTTATGTTCAATCCAGGTGTCAACAATGTCTAGATAATCAATATTTATAGCAGGAGTTTGTTTTTCTAAAGTACCGTCTCTGAAAGAACGCTGTAAAATATCTTCAATTAAGTAATCCTCCTTGACTTTATAAGGATTGTATTTTTCTTTCAATGAAATGTTAAATAAACTCGCAGTAGTGTTATACCAAAACGCTCTCCACCCGCTTTTTAAATCTTTAACCAAATCAAAGGTGGTTACTCCGGTTTGTCTGTACATCAACTTGACCAATATCTGACCTTCGGTTTTAGTTAACTTTTTGAGTTGATCAGTAAATTTTCCTTCAATGTATTTCTGAATACGCTTGGTATATCTCTTTTTTTTGGATTTAGAATCAAGTTTATTCAAACGCGCTGTTAATTTATCCAAACGATTTGCAGCCAAAACGGCATAAGGCCAAACTTTTTTGGTTTTTCTGCGCAAAATTAAATACGTGCGCATATCTTCTTTAGAATCAAATTTCAAACGTTGAAACACAACAACTTCATCTAGCTTAATTTCATTAACAACAGTGCTATCCTGCTCCAGAAGAATATATTTCTGATGTGTTTTTTTACCATCTTCTTGAGGTAAAAGCTTTTGGTTTTGTGCAAAAGCAATATGAGTTAAACTCATAATGGTTATTAAATATACAAATGATTTGCTCATGATATATATCAACCAAAAATTATTCCAAATTTAATCAATTTAATGATGTTGGAATTTAAAATTAATTAATTTCGTATTTTTAAAATTTAAATTTATGAATAAAAGTTCTTTAGAATTTCTAGAAAAATATCTAAATAATGCGGCGCCCACCGGCTATGAAGCTGCGGGTCAAAAGTTATGGATGGATTATTTAAGCCCCTATGTCGATGATTTTATTACAGATATATATGGTACGGCTGTTGGAGTTATTAATCCAGAAGCAAAATATAAAGTTGTTATTGAAGGTCATGCTGATGAAATTTCATGGTATGTAAATTACATTACGGATGAAGGCTTGATATACGTTATAAGAAATGGCGGTAGCGACCACCAGATTGCTGCTTCAAAAAGGGTGAATATACATACCGAAAAGGGTATTGTGAAAGGTGTTTTTGGCTGGCCAGCCATACATACAAGAGATAAGTCTAAAGAACAATCTCCAACCTTGGAAAATATATGCATTGATGTAGGTTGTTCCTCAAAGAAAGAAGTTGAGGAATTAGGAGTTCACGTAGGCTGTGTTATCACATACCCCGATGAATTCTTTATTCTCAATACAGATAAATTTGTCTGCAGAGCACTTGATAATAGAATGGGGGGATTTATGATTGCAGAAGTTGCTAAAAAACTTAAAGGAAACAATATTAAATTGCCGTTTGGTCTTTACGTTACAAATTCCGTTCAGGAAGAAATTGGCTTAAGAGGTGCTGAAATGATCACCCAAACCATAAAACCAAATGTGGCCATAGTTACAGATGTTTGTCATGACACAACCACTCCAATGATTGAGAAAAAGAAAGAAGGTTTAACAAAAATTGGAGAGGGTCCCGTAATAAGTTATGCACCTGCAGTCCAAAATAATCTAAGGGAATTGCTAATAGAAACTGCCGAAGACAACAACATTCCATTTCAAAGAATGGCAGCAAGCCGAATGACAGGTACAGATACAGATGCTTTTGCCTACAGTAATGGCGGAGTGGCTTCAGCTTTGATATCATTACCATTACGATACATGCATACTACTGTTGAAATGGTACATCAAAAAGATGTAGAGGCGGTTATAGAGTTGATATATCAATCTTTATTGAATATAAAAGCAGATGAGGATTTTAGTTATTTTAAAGCATTGAATAGTAAATAAAACCTAAAAACCAAGTTGCTTAAAAATGAGAGTTGATATCTTAAAAATTAAATTTTATAGTGTATATCAATCTCTTTTTCTTAAATTTACAATTAAAACAAACACATTATGAGTCATAATATTAAACCCGGTGTAGCAACCGGTAAAGAAGTACAAGATATTTTTAACCATGCCAAGGCTAATGCTTATGCTTTACCGGGTGTAAACGTTGTTGGTTCAAACACTATCAATGGTGTTCTGGAAACTGCAGCAGAACTTAATTCTCCTGTAATTATTCAATTTTCAAATGGAGGTTCTCAATTTAATGCGGGCAAAGGGCTTTCTAATGAAAATCAACAAGCCGCAATTTTAGGTGCAGCAACCGGAGCCAAACATGTTCACGATCTAGCAGAAGCCTATGGTGCAACAGTCATCTTACATACAGACCACTGCGCAAAAAAACTCTTGCCTTGGATTGATGGATTATTAGATGAGGGTGAAAAATTCTACAAAATTCATGGCAAACCGCTTTTTAGCTCTCATATGATCGACTTATCTGAAGAGCCAATAGAGGAAAATATTGAAACCTGTAAGACCTATCTAGAGCGGATGAGCAAAATAGGCATGACGCTTGAAATAGAATTAGGTGTTACAGGCGGAGAAGAAGATGGTGTTGATAATACAGATGTGGATGATTCTAAACTCTACACGCAACCAGAAGAAGTTGCTTATGCCTATGAAGAATTAAGTAAAGTAAGCGATCAGTTTACCGTTGCTGCTGCATTTGGAAATGTTCATGGCGTGTACAAACCGGGAAATGTAAAATTGACTCCAATAATATTGAAAAATTCTCAGGAATTTGTAAGTAAAAAATACGGCGTAGAAGAAAACCATATCGATTTCGTTTTTCATGGCGGTAGCGGTTCTACGGTTGAAGAAATAAGAGAAGGGATAAGCTATGGGGTTGTAAAGATGAATATTGATACCGACCTACAATATGCCTTTATGGCCGGAATTAGAGATTATATGGGAACAAATGCCGAATACCTTAAAGCCCAAATTGGTAATCCTGAGGGAGAAGATGTACCCAACAAAAAGTATTATGACCCAAGAAAATGGTTAAGAGAGGCAGAAGTTACTTTTAAAGAAAGATTAAAGAAGGCCTTTGAAGACCTTAACAACGTTAATGTCCTTTAACTTTCAATTAAAAGTATTTGTATAAAAGCTATTTTGGTATTAAATTATCAAATTAGCTTTTTATTTTGTAATCTCTAAATAGTATGGTATTTCAATTAATATAACACAAACAAGTAAAGATAATAGTATGGCTTGGTTCAAACGTAAGAAAAAAGGAATACAAACCCCAACAGAAGAAAAAAAAGATGTCCCTAAAGGATTGTGGTATAAATCACCAACGGGTAAAGTCATCGATTCAGATCAGCTTGAAAAAAACTTTTACGTCAGTCCTGAAGATGGTTACCACGTGAGGATAGGTAGTGAGGAATATTTTAAAATTATTTTTGACGATGACAACTACAAAGAATTATATAAAAATTTGTCTTCTAAAGATCCTTTAAATTTTGAAGATACCAAAAAATATAAGGACAGGCTTAAAGCAGCACAAAAAAAGACAAAGCTAAAAGACGCTATAAGAACAGCAGTAGGAGAATCTAAGGGCAAGAAACTCATTGTATGTGCCATGGACTTTAAATTTATTGGGGGTTCTATGGGGTCTGTGGTTGGCGAAAAAATAAGCAGATCTATAGATTATGCTGTAAGAAACAAAATGCCTTTAGTAATTATCTCCAAATCCGGTGGCGCAAGAATGATGGAAGCAGGATTATCATTAATGCAACTCGCTAAAACATCGGGAAAACTCACCAGGTTAGCTAAAGCAAAACTTCCTTATATCTCTTTATGTACAGATCCAACCACCGGAGGTACAACAGCTTCATTTGCGATGTTAGGCGATATTAATATAGCGGAACCTGGAGCCCTTATTGGATTTGCAGGCCCAAGAGTAGTTAGAGATACTACAGGTAAAGACTTGCCTGAAGGCTTTCAAAAATCAGAGTTTTTGAAAGAACATGGCTTTTTAGATTTTATTGTAGAACGAAAGCATTTAAAAGATAAAATAAATTTATACATTGATTTAATACAAAATGAACCTCTTAGAACATAGGTTTGAATACTTGTTTTTATAGCAAATGAAAAGAATATATTTATTGTTTTTTTGTTTTACTTATTTTTTTTGTTTATCTCAAAACAACAAGTCACAATCCCTACCAACAGCGTCCACAGCTTTAAATATCGAAGGATACTCACCATTAAGACTATTAGTTCATGGAGGTATTGGTTTTGGTAAGGTAAAAAACAATTCTAACCCCAACTATAATCTGAATTTAGATTATTTTGAGTTTCTGATCAACTACAGAGTTAATAATCTTTTCGGTATAGCAACTGGTGTAGGTCTAAATGATTTTTCCGGTAATGGTTTTAACGCATTAGGCAACTTTTATCACGAAAGAGAAGAATTAAAATTACCCTTATTAGCCACAGCAGATTACGTTATCAATGAAAAAATAAGAGCTATTATTGGCATTGGATTTTATGCTAAAACAAATTTGACAGATGATTATAGGTTTCTTAATACTCTGGAGAAAGACATTTATGAAGATTGGTCAATGGGTTTTCAAGGTAACTTTAGCTTAGTTTTTAAATTTTCAGAAATTTTAAGTTTTGGATTAAACCTTAATACCCAAACAGATTTTACAGATATTGAACCAACTCCAGGTCGAGTAATTGATGACAAGCAAAGAATTGAAAATATAAGTGCACTGGGTGTATTGCTTTTAGTGAAATTTTAGTTTCAATGTATCATTAATGCAACTTTTTAATTTAAATTTGATAATTAAAAGTATTTATTTTGAAGAACCAGCCGTTCCATTTAGCCATTCCCGTTCATGATCTCAGTGCTGCCCATACATTTTATGCAGAAACACTTGGTTTAGAGAAGGGTAGAAGCAGCGATTATTGGATTGATTTTAATTTTTACGGCCATCAATTTGTAGTTCATGAAGTCAAAGGTTATAAACCTCTCAACCATTTTAACAATGTAGACCAAAATGATGTCCCGGTACCCCATTTTGGTGTAGTTTTAGAATGGGAATTATTCTGGAACTTAAGTGATCAACTTAAACTTAAACACGTAAAATTTCAAATTGAACCTTATATTAGATTTAAAGGAAAAGTAGGAGAACAGGCAACTATGTTTTTTTATGATCCCTCTGGCAATGCTCTCGAATTTAAGGCATTCAGAAATCCTGATGAATTATTTAAATCATAAAAATGAAAACAATTCCACCAAGAATTATAAGGCAACTCTTTTTACTGACGGTTATTATCATATTGGCAATTATTATATACAACAACATATTGCCATACTTATCTGGTGTTTTAGGCGCTATTACCTTTTTTGTAATAGCTAGAGGCCTGATGATAAAAATGAACAATAGAGGCTGGCCAAGAAGTTTGTCTGCGGGGCTAATAATTGTTGCATCGTTTTTTTTGATTCTTATACCACTTTCCGGTGTAATAATCATGCTTTCTTCTAAGATAGGTGATGCCATAGAAAATTCTGAGAAGTTTCTTACTGCCGCAAAGTCACAACTTTCTGAAATTGAACAATATGTTGGATATAATTTATCTCAGGAGATAGACACGTCTGCTATTGCAGGATTTATATCTAAAAATGCTCAGAATCTTGCCTTGGGAACTTTTGATGCTTTTATCTCCATTAGTATCATGTATTTCTTATTGTATTACATGTTGATTAATCAGGAGAAGTTGAAATATTCATTACAGGAATACGTGCCAATAGGAAAGAAAAATTTTCAGCTCATCGGTATAGAGACCACAAAAAAAGTAAAAGCTAATGCCGTAGGAATACCACTTGTAGCCCTTCTTCAAGGGATTATTGCATTTATAGGTTATTTAATATTTGGTGTACCAGACCCAGTGTTTTGGTTTGTAATAACTGCTATCGGGTCAGTAATTCCTTTTGTGGGAACTGCAATAGGAATAATTCCCGTTACGGTTATACTATTATCTCAGGGCATGACTTTTGAAGCTATTGGAATCTTTATTTATGGCGTGGTAGTCGTAGGATCAAGTGATAACTTAATTAGACTATTCGTCCTTAAACGAATGGCTAATGAACATCCTTTGATTACTTTAATTGGTGTTATCGTGGGTATACCTGTTTTCGGTTTTATAGGTTTAGTTTTTGGCCCCCTTTTAATTTCTTTGTTTTTAATAATTGTCGTAATTTATAAGAAAGAATATGCTGATGAAGTGAACCATCATGAGATTCAAACCCAGAGGAGTGATAATGAGATAAGTGATATAGATCAGGGAACAACTGAAGATAAGCCTGAAATTGAAGACACAAAAGAGCGTAATAATGAGTGATAAAACAAAGAATATCAATCAAGAATACCTGAAAGAACATTCTAAAGATGTCTCTAAGGACGATGTTGAAAAACTTAGCAAAAACAAAAAGAAATTAAAAAAAATATTAAGCCTTAAGGCGTTTTCAGGTCAAAAAAAGAAGTTAAAAATATTTATTGAAATATTACGTCAATATCATAAGGGTAACTACCGCGAAATACCATGGCGCTCTATAACAGCGATTTCATTTACTTTAATTTATATCATAAATCCTTTTGATGTCGTTCCTGACGTATTACCTTTAGTTGGTTATATCGACGATATAAGTGTATTTATGGCTTTACTGTCTCTAGCCGAAAAAGATTTAGACCAATTTGAAGACTGGAAGGCCAATCAAGGTATAGAATAGCTATTCTTTTAACCTGTGCTGTTCTCGAGCCAATAATGTATTTTTAAGCAACATAGCAATAGTCATAGGGCCAACGCCTCCTGGAACCGGAGTTATAAAAGATGACTTTTTAGATACATTTTCAAAATCTACGTCACCGGTTATACGATAACCCCGTTTTCTGGTGTCGTCTGGAACACGTGTTATACCAACATCAATAATAACGGCGTCATCCTTTACCATTTCTGCTTTTAGATAATTAGGAATCCCTAAAGCGGTAATGATGATATCTGCCTGAGACGTAATTTGGGTAATATTTTTGGTGTGACTGTGGGTTAAGGTTACTGTTGAGTTTCCGGGGAATCCTTTTCGCCCCATTAGGATGCTCATGGGGCGTCCTACAATATGACTACGACCAATAACAACGGTATGTTTTCCATTGGTTTCCACACCATAGCGTTCAATCAATTCTAAAATCCCAAACGGTGTGGCCGGGATGAATGTTGTCATATCTAAAGCCATTCTTCCAAAATTCATCGGATGAAATCCATCTACATCTTTGTCAGGATCTACTTGCAAGAGAACTTTTTGTGTATTGATTTGTTTTGGTAGTGGTAGCTGAACGATATATCCATCTATATCATCATTTTCATTCAATTCTTTTATCTTTTCCAAAAGCTCATGTTCGCTCGTGGTGTTTGGCATTTTTACAAGTGTAGATTCAAAGCCCACATATTCACAGGCTTTTACTTTGCTGCCAACATAAGTTAAACTGGCACCATCATTACCTACCAACACAGCGGCCAGGTGTGGCACTTTCTCACCGCGCTTTTTCATTTTATCTACATCGCGTTTAATTTCTTCCTTAATATCTTGGCTGGTTTTTTTGCCGTCTAGTATTGTCATATTTTTTCAGTGTTCAGTGTTCAGTGTTCAGTGTTCAGTATTCAGTATTCAGTATTCAGTGTTCAGTTTTCAGTGTTCAGTGTTCAGTGTTCAGTGTTCAGTGTTCAGTGTTCAGTGTTCAGTGTTCAGTTTTCAGTATTCAGTTTTCAGTATTCAGTGTTCAGTTTTCAGTGTTCAGTGTACAGTATTCAGTATTCAGTGTTCAGTGTTCAGTATTCAGTGTTCAGTATTCAGTATTCAGTTTTCAGTGTTCAGTGTACAGTATTCAGTATTCAGTTTTCAGTATTCAGTATTCAGTATTCAGTTTTCAGTGTTCAGTTTTCAGTATTCAGTTTTCAGTTTTCAGTGTTCAGTGTTCAGTATTCAGTTTTCAGTTTTCAGTATTCAGTGTTCAGTATTCAGTGTTCAGTTTTCAGTATTCAGTGTTCAGTATTCAGTGTTCAGTTTTCAGTGTTCAGTTTTCA
>Ga0102928_1000745_pt1 | contig 20966 bp, 25 predicted proteins | sample SalPonR1_B_D1_MG_FD_78504 | JGI IMG/M metagenome (GOLD analysis project Ga0102928, IMG submission 78504) | Salt pond soil microbial communities from South San Francisco under conditions of wetland restoration - Salt Pond MetaG R1_B_D1_MG | ecosystem: Environmental > Aquatic > Marine > Intertidal...
GCTTCCTGAACATGTTCCAGTTCCTGCTGATGTTCATGGGGCAACAGGAATAACGGCGACATCCGCCGCTTGCAGATCGAAGGGCCGGGGATCACCCCGGCCCTTTTTTCATGCCGGCAGATGATCATGCCCGCAGCACCGTCGGCTGTCATGGAAACTTCATGGGCAAGCCGGCGCGTCAACGCCATATTGGCTGTGATGCGCGCCCGAAAGACCACAAAGCCATGACAGAGACAGGCCTGAACCCGGACGCGGGCGCAGCTCCCCCGCAAATGGCGGAGCTTTTCCGCGTTTTCGGTCGCATCGGCCTTCTGTCCTTTGGCGGCCCGGCGGCGCAGATCGCGCTGATGCACAAGGAACTCGTCGAAGAGCGCGGCTGGTTCACCGAAAAGCAGTATCTGCAGGCGCTGAGCTTCTGCATGCTGCTGCCGGGTCCCGAGGCGATGCAGCTTGCCACCTATGCCGGCTGGCGCATGGCGGGCGTGGCCGGCGGGCTGATCGGCGGGCTACTCTTCGTGATCCCGGGCGCGATGGTGATCCTCGCGCTTGCTGCGCTCTATGCCGTCTACGGGGGCGTTCCACTGGCCGAGGCGCTTTTCCTTGGGATCAAGGCCACCGTCATCGTCATCGTGGCCCAAGCGCTTCTCAGGGTCAGTTCGAGGGCCCTGTCCGGCCCGCTGGCCTGGACGCTGGCCGTGGCCGCGTTTCTCGGGCTCTTCGTGCTGCAACTCCCCTTCCCGCTGATCGTGATCGGCGCAGCATTGATCGGCGCCGTCGCGGCGAGGGGATCGGCGTCGGTCGCCCCCGCCCCGCGCGTGCCACTGTCGGGCACCCTGCGCACCGTCGCGCTTTGGGGGGCGATCTGGCTCTTGCCGCTCGCGGCGCTCTGGGTCGTGGCGCCGGGCGGGATTCTGGCCGAGGTCGGACTGTTCTTCGCCAAGCTCGCCGTCGTGACCTTTGGCGGCGCCTACGCTGTGCTTGCCTGGATGGTGCAGGAGGTCGTGCAGGATTTCGGTTGGCTCACCACCGCGCAGATGATGGACGCGCTGGGGCTGGCCGAGACCACGCCGGGCCCCCTGATCCTGGTGACGGAGTTCGTGGGCTTCCTCGCGGGGGCGCAGGCGGTTGGCCTCGGGACGGGCCTCGCCGCCGCCGTGGTGACGCTCTGGGTGACCTTCGCGCCCTGTTTCCTGTGGATCTTCGCCGGTGCGCCATACGTGGAATGGATCGCCACGCGCCCGCGCCTTCAGGCAGCGCTCGACGCCATCACGGCGGCCGTGGTGGGCGTGATCGCCAACCTCTCGCTGTGGTTCGCGCTCCATGTCATTTTCGGCGAGGTGACACGGACGGGCCGTCCCGGCGGCGTCGGTCTGTGGCTGCCGCAGGCGGCGAGCGTCGACATCGGCGCGGTGTTGCTCACGGGCGTTGCGGCGGCGCTGGTGTTCTGGCGGCGGCTCGATCTTCTGGTGGTGCTGCCCCTGATGGCGCTGGCGGGGCTGGGCTGGAGCCTTGCCACAGCTGCCATCTGAAGACGCCGGCACGCGGTGCGTTTTGGCGGTTGACTCGCGCCCGGGCTCGGTTAGAACGCGCAGTCTCAGACACATGATGCGTCCGGGCCAGACCGCTCGACGCCCCGACAATAGCCCGAGGAGCCTGGACCATGGCCAAGCCAACCACCATCAAGATCCGCCTGAACTCGACCGCGGGGACCGGGCATTTCTACGTGACCAAGAAGAACGCGCGCACGATGACCGAGAAGATGACCGTGCGGAAGTACGATCCCGTCGTGCGCAAGCATGTCGAATACAAGGAAGGCAAGATCAAGTAATCGCCTTCCACTTTCCGACTGTCCGGGCCGTGCAAGAGATTGCGCGGCCTTTTTCGTTCCGCCCCACGTGGGCGCAGGTGCCGCGACAGACGACCGCGCATTGTGCGATCTGCCACGCCATGCGGGGCCGGGCTCAGAGTTCGATCGTCTCGCCCGGCTCGGGGTCGAGGACCCGCACCCCCGGCAGTGCCGCCTTCAGTGCATCGGCCGACTGTTCCAGCAGCGGGAAGGTCCGGTAATGCACCGGAATGACCGTCTTGAACCTGAACAGCTTGGACGCGGCATAGGCGGCGCGCTTCATGTCCATTGTGAAATGCCCGCCCGCGCAGAGGATCCCGACCTCGGGCGCGTGCAGGTCCTGCAGGACGGACATGTCCGCCATCACGTCCGTGTCGCCCGACACGTAGACGCATCGCCCCTCGCCCGCGATCATGTAGCCGGCTTCCGCACCCGCATAGACCGGGCCGTCATCGGTGCTGATCGATGAGGAATGCGTCGCGGACACCATCGTCACGGCCACATCGCCAATCCGGACCGTGCCGCCCTTGTTGAAGCCCACGGTCTCGACCCCCTGCTCGGAGGCGCCCCACCACCCCATGAGATCCGCGATCCCGTAGACCGGGATGCCCAGCTCGCGCGCCAGCTCCGGCACGCCGCTGACATGGTCGAAATGCCCGTGGGTGACGAAAATGGCCGTCGCGCCCGCGAGGGCGTCCTCGCGCTTGTCGGATGGAAACATGGGGTTGCCATCGAGCCACGGATCGATCAGCAGCACCTGCCCCGCGATCTCGAGCCGGATACTCGCATGGCCAAGCCAAGTATATTTCATGAAAAAGCCCTCCCCGACGATCTGTCAGGGAGAGCTTATCCCAACCCGTCGGCGCAAGGCAAAGGCCGATGCGGGCGGCAGTCCAACCGTCAGCGGATGGAAACGGCGAACGGCGAGGTGTTGGCGGTGGCCGCCTTGGGCTCGTCCTCGGGGAAGTCCTCTTCGTCAAGGTGACGGGCCAGCATCCGCGAGAACAGGATGGAGAAGGCACCGGCAAGACACACGCCCACGACGGTATCCCAAGGCGCGCTCAGCCCACGCATGGTGAGCTGAGGCAGAATGACGAGGCACGAGGCCACGAATCCGAGAAGGCCGGGAAAGATGATCGACAGCCAGATCTTGATCGTACGTTCCATATCGCGTCCTTGATTCTGAAATTCCTGTGCGTCGGCAGACGCTTTATGCGAGGCAGGATGTGCGGAGAATCCGGACTGAATTAAGGCATGGACCAGACCATTTTCGATCCAATTGACGCCTATTGTGAGCGGCTTGCGCCCGGGCTCTGGGCCGAGCCGCTGAACGCGGTCACGAACCTCGCCTTCCTGATCGCGGCGCTGATCTGTGCGCGGCGGCTCGGGCATCCCCCGCCGCCGCTGGGCGTGGCTCTGGTGGTCATTCTCGCCGCGATCGGGCTGGGTTCGGGTCTTTTTCACACCTTTGCCAACGGGCTCACGGCGCTATTGGACGTGCTGGCGATTGCGGCTTTCGTGTTCGTCTACGTCTTCGCCGTGAACCGACACGTTCTGGGCTGGTCGCGTGGCTGGGCATGGGCGTCAATGCTGGCGCTGGCGCCCTATCTCGCGCTGGCCACCACGGGCTTCGCCGCGATGCCCGGCTTCGAGATCTCGGCCGCCTACTGGTCGGTGGCCGCGCTGATCGCGCTCTACGGCGTGATCCTGTGGCGGCGCAGACCCGGTTTCGCGCGCGGCCTGCTGATCGGCGCGGCCATCCTGAGCCTGTCGATCACCGCGCGCTCGGTCGATCTGAGCCTCTGCGCGGCATGGCCCCGCGGCACCCATTTCCTGTGGCATGTCCTCAATGCCGTCATGCTGGGCTGGATGATCGAAACCTATCGCCGCGCCCTGCGCCCCGCGCCGCTTGCAGCGGCACCGCCACGGGGCTAAACCGCGCGCGGATCACCATCCCACTCGCACCGACGGAGGACGTCGCCCATGTCCATCGACACGACCACGGCCGCCAAGGTGGCCAAGCTCGCCCGGATCCGGGTCGAAGACGAAGACCTGCCGGCGCTGGCGCAGGATTTCAACGCGATCCTCGGCTTCATCGAGCAGCTGGGAGAGCTGGATGTCGACGACGTCGAGCCGATGACCAGCGTCACGCCCATGCGGCTGCCGCGGCGCGAGGACGTGGTAACCGATGGCGGCCAACAGGCAAGGATTCTCGCCAACGCGCCGGATGCGCGCGAAGGCTTCTTCGCCGTGCCCAAGGTGGTGGAGTGAGGAGGCCGACATGACCGATCTGAACGCATTGACCATCGCCGAGGCCCGCGACGCGCTCCGCAAGGGCGAGGTGACGAGTGTCGAGCTGACCGAGGCGTGCCTGAAGGCCATCGAAGGCGCCGATGCTCTGGGCGCGGTGGTGCACAAGACCCCCGAGATCGCGCGCGAGCGCGCAGCCGCCGCGGATGCACGCATCAAGGCTGGCGACGCGCCCTCCATGTGCGGCATCCCCGTCGGCATCAAGGACCTCTTCTGCACCGAGAGCGTGGCCAGCCAGGCGGGATCGAAGATCCTCGAAGGCTTCCGCCCCGAATATGAGTCCACCGTCTCCGCGCAGCTTCGCGATGCGGGCGCGGTGATGCTGGGCAAGCTCAACATGGACGAATTCGCCATGGGCTCGTCGAACGAGACCAGCGTCTACGGAAACGCGGTCAACCCCTGGCGCGCCGAAGGCTCCGAGGCGGCGCTGACGCCGGGCGGTTCCTCGGGCGGGTCCGCCGCCGCCGTCGCCGCCGATCTCTGCTTGGGCGCGACCGGCACCGACACCGGCGGCTCGATCCGGCAACCGGCGGCCTTCACCGGCACGGTCGGCCTCAAGCCCACCTATGGCCGCTGCTCGCGCTGGGGGATCGTGGCCTTCGCCTCATCCCTCGATCAGGCGGGACCGATGACGCGCACGGTCCGTGATGCCGCGATCATGGGCACCGCGATGATGGGCCACGACCGGAAGGATTCGACCTCGGCCGATCTGCCGGTTCCGGATTTCGAGGCCATGCTCACGGGCGATATCCGCGGCAAGGTCATCGGCATCCCAAGGGAATACCGCATGGACGGGATGCCAGCCGAGATCGAGACGCTCTGGACCCAGGGCGCCGAGATGCTGAAGGCCGCGGGCGCCGAGCTGCGCGACATCACGCTGCCGCACACGAAATACGCCCTGCCCACCTATTACGTGATCGCACCCGCCGAGGCCTCGTCGAACCTCGCGCGCTATGACGGGGTACGCTACGGCTACCGCGCGACGCTCAAGCAGGGCGACGGCGTGACGGAGATGTACGAGAAAACCCGCGCCGAGGGCTTCGGCGACGAGGTCAAGCGCCGGGTCATGATCGGGACCTACGTGCTGTCCGCGGGCTTTTACGACGCTTATTACAACCGCGCCCGCAAGGTCCGCGCGCTGATCAAGCGCGACTTCGAGACCGTCTTCGCCGACGGCATCGACGCGATCCTGACCCCCGCGACACCCTCCGCGGCCTTCGAGCTGGGGCAGGAACATGTCGATCCGGTCGAGATGTATCTCAACGACGTCTTCACGGTGACGGTGAACCTCGCCGGCCTGCCGGGCATCGCCATGCCCACGGGTCTCGACGCGCGCGGCCTGCCGCTGGGCCTTCAGTTGATCGGCCGACCTTGGGAAGAGGGCGAGCTGCTGAACACCGCCTACGCGCTGGAGCAAGCCGCGGGTTTTGTGGCGAAACCCGCCAAATGGTGGTAGAACACCCCAAAGAACGGTAGCGGGGCTGAGCAATGGACTGGACCGGGCAGGCACGGCGAACGGGCAGTGCCGTCGCGATACTGGCACTTGCCGCATGTGGAACCGGGCCGGCGCCGAACGACGTGGCGCAGGGCGTGGGCTTCCAGGATTATCAGGAATACCAGACGCGGCGCGCAGCGCTTCGTGTGCCGCCGACGGCACCTGCGGCGCCGCAGACCGCCCTCCCCCCGGCCGAGGTCGTCGCGGAACCGTTCGCGCCGCCGCCTGCCGGCACGCAATGGGTTGCGGTGGACCCCGTACCGGCGACCGGTGGTACCGTGGATGTGGCACGCATCGCCGCCGGTGCCATCGCGGAAGCCGAAGGGGGCACCCCCGCCCCCGCAGCAGCCCCGCAGCAGATCGCCACCGCGCCCTCCGCCGACAATTTCGTGGCCCCGCCGCTGCCCGAAGGAATGTCGGTTCTGGGCGCGACCGTCGTGGCGTTCGCCCTATCGACCGATCATGCCGTCGGGCAACGGGTCTATTCCCGCTTCCCGTTCCGCCTCGGACGCCCCGAGGTCCGGTGCTCGGATTTCCGCACCACCGACCTCGCGCAGGACTGGTTCCTGACCAATGAAGGCCCCGAACGTGACCGCGCGGGGCTGGACCCCGACGGTGACGGCTTTGCCTGCAACTGGTCGCCCGAGCGCTACCGCGCCGATGCCCGCGCCGCCACTCAGCAGCCCCTCGGCAGCTTTCAGGACGGGTGAGGCGGTCGCCCAATCACGGCCCGCGCCGCGATGGATTGCGGCCCGAACTGGTGGTCATTCACTACACGGCCATGCCCGACGCGGCCGCAGCCGAACGTGCCCTGTGCGACCCGGCGCGCGAGGTATCCTGCCACTGGCTGATCGCGCGGGATGGTAGCGTCACGGCGCTCGTGGACGAGGAACGCCGCGCCTGGCATGCCGGGGCCGGCAGCTGGCGGGGATGCGCCGACGTCAATTCCCGCTCGATCGGGATCGAACTGGACAATGACGGCGCCTCGCCCTTTGCCGCACCGCTGATGGACGCGCTCGAGTGCCTGCTGGGCGATATCCTGATGCGGTGGGACATTCCCGCCGCCGGTGTGATCGGACATTCTGACATGGCACCGGGCCGAAAACGCGACCCCGGACCCCGCTTCGACTGGCTGAGGCTCGCCCGGCGCGGCCTCGCGGTCTGGCCGGACTGCGTCGCGCCCGGGCGCGCCCCGCCCGACATGGCCGGCTTCCGGGCCGACGCGATGGCTTTCGGCTATCCCGACGTTGAAGACGATCTGCTGCTCGAGACCGTGCGTCTGCGGTTCCGCCCGAACGCGCGCGGACCTCTGGACGCCACCGATTGCGAGATCGCCGCCGCGCTGGCCCGTGCTTGACCCGGTCGGTTCGAGCGCATAGGTGCATCTTGCGCGGAAGGCCGGATGGCCGCGGGCCGCAAGGTTCGAGGAAAGTCCGGACTCCCTGAAGCAACGGTGCCGGGTAACGCCCGGGCGGAGCGATCCGACGGAAAGCGCCACAGAGATCAGACCGCCTTGCATGCAGGGCGAAGGTGAAACGGTGGGGTAAGAGCCCACCGCGCCCCCGGCAACGGGGGTGGCATGGCAAGCCCCACCGGGAGCAATGCCGAATAGGGACCGCATCATGGGGCGCTTCACCCCCGCGGTCCGGGTTGGCAGCTCGAGGCGTTCCGGCAACGGGGCGTCCAGAGGAATGGTCATCCAAGGGGGGCAACCCCCGGGACAGAATCCGGCTTACAGGCCTTCCGCGCAGTTTTCCGATCATTTCAGGTTGATCCAGAAGGAACGCCTTCGGCATACGCCTTTTGCCTCGCCCGCCCCGTTCCGGGACGGGCTCGATCATGCCTCCGGCGGGAGGTTTTCTGCCAGGATGAAGGCACAGGGCTCACGCCCCTGACCCGGCCGTATCCATGAGCCGCGGACCGCAACCGGATCAGGGGGCTTCACCCTGGACGCCGGGTCGCTCTCCAGCTACCGGCGCAGCTCGATCTCTAATCGACCTTGGTTAACGAAACCCTTCGCGTCCCTTCATCCTGGCGAAAAACTCCGGGGGAGCGCCGGCGGCGCGTGGGGGGCAGAGCCCCCGGGCGCGCGTCCGAGCGGCTCCCGGAACGGGGGCTCGAGGACGCGCGCTACCCCCTCCGTGACGCGAAGAAATCCCGCAGGAGCGCGGAGGCCTCCGCCTCGCCGATCCCGCCGTAGACCTCCGGTTTCCAATGGGCCTGCGGGTGGTCGAAAACCCGGGGCCCATGGGCCACGCCGCCCGACTTGGGATCGGACGCGCCGTAATAGAGCCGCGAGAGCCGGGCCGCGGCGATCGCGCCCGCGCAGGCCGGGCAGGGCTCGAGCGTAACCCAGAGATCGCAACCGGTCAGCCGCTCGCTGCCCAGCGCCGCACAGGCCGCGCGGATGGCCAGCATCTCGGCGTGGGCGGTGGGGTCGGTCAACTCGCGCATCCGGTTGCCGGCGCGTGCGATGACCGCGCCGGCACGCACGATCGCGGCGCCGACCGGGACCTCTCCACGCTTGGCTGCCGCGCGCGCCTCTTCGAGGGCCACGTCCATGAAACCGCGAAAATCGCTCATGACGTCCCTCTTGGCGCTTTTCGCGGCGCTGTCAAACCGCTAGGGCGGTGCCATGGTTGACGGAGATCGCATCGCCAAGGTTCTGAGCCGCGCCGGGGTCGCCTCGCGCCGCGAGGCGGAGCGCATGATCGCCGAGGGCCGCGTCAGCGTGAACGGCGCGCGGATCGACAGCCCCGCGCTCAACGTGACTGCGGCCGACCGGATCGCCGTGGACGGCAAGCCCGTCGAAGCGCCCGACCGGCCCCGGCTCTGGCTCTATCACAAGCCCGCGGGGCTGGTGACCTCGGCCTCCGACGAGAAGGGGCGCAAGACCGTTTTCGACGCCCTGCCCGAGGGCATGCCCCGGGTGATGACCATTGGCCGGCTCGACCTGACGTCCGAGGGGCTGTTGCTTCTGACCAATGATGGCGGGATCAAGCGGCAGCTGGAACTGCCCAGCACCGGCTGGCTTCGCAAGTACCGGGTCCGCGTCAAGGGCGCACCGGACGAGGCCCAGCTCGAACCGCTCAGAAAAGGCATCGAGGTCGAGGGCGTCCGTTACCTGCCGATGCAGGTCGCACTCGACCGGCAGCAGGGCGCGAATGCCTGGCTCACGATCGGCCTGCGCGAGGGCAAGAATCGCGAGATCCGGCGCGCCATGCAGGCGCTCGGCCTCGAAGTGAACCGGCTGATCCGGGTCTCCTACGGACCCTTCCGCCTGGGCACGCTGGCAGAGGGCGCCGTGGAGGAGGTGCGCCCGCGCGTCATGGCCGACCAGCTCGGCATGCCGGAACTGGTCGAGGGCCATGCCGACCCGTCGAAATCACTGCGCAAGCCTAAGGGCGGTCCGCCCCGCCGCCCTGGCCGCCCTCGCCCGCCTCGGGGTTGATCGCGTAGCGCTCGATCAGGCGCGCCTGGCTCATGAACACCACGAAGAGGAAAGCGGGCAGGCCGAAGGTCTCGAAGGTGACCCAGAACTCCGTCGATTGCGTGCGCCAGACGATCTCGTTCAGGACCGCCATGAAGGCGAATGCGCCGGCGATCCGCTTTGTCATGATCATCCAGCCCTCCTGCCGCATCGGCAGAAGCTCTCCCATCAGGAACTGAAGCCAGGATTGTCCGCGCACAAGCCCGATGCCCAGCATGGTGGCGAAGAAGCCGTAGACCAGCGTCGTCTTCATCTTGAAGAACCGCTCGTCGTTGAGCCAGACGGTCAAGCCCCCGAAGACCACGACCATGAGCGCGGTGAAGACCTGGATGCGGCTGATCTTGCCGGTGAGCTTCCACAGGATCGCGATGGAGGCCAGCAGGATCGGCACGAAGGCCGCGGTCACGATGATGAAGCCGTCGTACTGCGTGCCCCCGACACTCAGGCTCGCGTCCTGGAACCGCATGTAGGCGATGAAGAACAGGATCGGGGGCCCGAGCTCCAGCCCGGACTTCAGCCATGGATTGATCGCTTTTTCAGACATGCCGGTCCCCTATCCCCCCAACTCAACTATCACCGCGCCCGCCGCGATCAACCCCATGAGCGCCGCGCGCGCCGGGCCGACCGGTTCCTTGAGGAACAGCCAGCCGATCAGCGCCGCGAAAACCGTTGAGGTTTCGCGCAGCACCGCCGCCTCGCCCACCTGGTCGAGCCGGGTGGCCAGCATGATCGAGCCGAAGCTCGCGAAGGCTATGAGCCCGCCGACGATCCCGCGGAACGCCAGCGGACCGAGCGTGGGCTTGTCCTCGAGGCGCCGGTAGAAGGCTGCGGCGAGGAACGGGTAGAGCAGCCCATCGATGAAGAAGAACCACGCGAGGAATGTGAAGGGATCGGCCGTGGCCCGGATTCCGTAGGCGTCGAAGGTTGTGTAAAGCGCCACGAACAGCCCCGTAAGCACTGCGAACCAAAGCGCCGGGATCAACGTCTCACGCGCAACGGTCACCCGCGCCATGTTGTAAAGCGCGAGCCCGTAGAGCCCCGCCAGCAGGATCGCCACGCCCAGCCACTGGATGCCACTAAAGGTTTCACCGAAGAGAAGCCACGCCCCGATCACCGCGAAAAGCGGTCCCGTGCCCCGCATCACCGGGTAAACCACGGTGAAGGCGCCGCGGCGGTAAGCGGACAACACCGCCCATTTGTAGAGCGCATGGATGACGAAGACGCCCGCGAAGATCGGCCACATGTGAGGTTCCGGCCAGGGCACGACGAACAGAGCGAAGGGTGCGGCCATCAGACCGTAGGCGGCATCGATGGCCCCACGCGCCAGCAACGGGTCGTGCCGCCCCTTCTGGAGCGCGCCGAAGATCGCATGAAGGACCGCCGCCAAAAGCGCGAGGATCAGCGCCACGCGCGCGCCCGCCTCGGTCCCCTCGATGGAGATGAGCCAGTCGCTCACGTCACGGGCCGGGACGTGATCAGCGGTCCAGCCCGACAAGGGCGGCGGCGAAGTCCTCGGGGTCGAAGGGGGCAAGGTCTTCGATCTGCTCGCCCACGCCGATGGCATGGATGGGCAGGCCGAAACGATCGGCGAGCGCCACCAGCACCCCGCCCTTCGCGGTGCCGTCGAGCTTGGTCATCACGAGGCCCGAGACATCGGCCATCTGCTGAAAGGTCTTGACCTGGGACAGCGCGTTCTGACCCGTGGTCGCGTCCAGCACGAGGATCGTGTTGTGCGGCGCGTCGGGGTCCTTCTTGCGGATGACGCGGACGATCTTGGCCAGTTCCTCCATCAGATCGGCGCGGTTCTGCAAGCGGCCCGCGGTGTCGATCATCAGGAGGTCGGCGCCCTCTGCTTCTGCCTTGCCCATCGCGTCGAAGGCGAGCGCGGCGGGGTCCGAGCCCTCCGGCGCGGTCAGGACGGGCACGCCCGCGCGGTCCCCCCAGACCTGCAGCTGTTCGACGGCCGCGGCGCGGAACGTGTCACCGGCGGCGATGACCACGGTCTTGCCGGCGGCCTTGAACTGGCTGGCGAGCTTGCCGATCGTCGTGGTCTTGCCAGAGCCGTTGACGCCCACCACCAGCACCACCTGCGGCTTCTTCGGATAGAGCGGCAGGGGACGGGCGACGGGTTCCATCACCTGCGCGATCTCGGTCGCCAGAAGCTCCTTGATGTCGGCGGCGCTCATCATCCGGCCATAGCGGCCCTCGGCCATGTTGGCGGTGACGCGCATGGCCGTTTCCACGCCCATGTCGGCGCTGATCAGAAGCTCCTCGAGCTGCTCGAGCATGTCGTCGTCGAGCGCCCGGCGCGGAGCGGAGGGGCTGCGCCCCATCAGGCGGCCGAGCAGACCCGGACGTCCTCCGTCTTCCTGCGCGGGCGCCTTGTCCCCGGCGCCGGGGCGCAGGGCCTCGGGCGTCAGGTCGGGCGCGAGCGCGGGCCGCGCGCGTTCCGGTTGGGGCTGGGGTTCGGGTTCCGGCTCAGGCTCAGGTTCGGGCTCAGGTTCGGGTTCCGGCACCTCCGCGCCGGGATGCGGTGTCTCATCCTCTGCAAACGCCGGCGGCTCGGGCTCGGTGGCAGGGGCGGGCTCGGCTTCGCGCTCGGGAACACGCTCGGGCCCTGTTTCGGAAACCGGCTCCGGCCGCGTTTCTGCCGGCGTCTCCCGATGCTCCTCGGTTGCCTCACCGGCCTCCCCCGCGCCCTCCTCGATGATCGCGTCCAGCCCCTCGTCGAGCCTGGAGGAGGATTTGAACATGCGATCCTTGAGCTTGCGGAAGAAGGACATGGGCGGAGGGGCCTTTCGTTCACCAATGCGACCCACCTAATACGCCGCGCCGGGCGATGGAAGTGCGCGTCCCTTCCCCGAGGGCCCGCCCGCGGCTATGCTCGCACCAAACGAGAGGCAGAACGAGCATGCCGGTCATCGCCAGATATGGGATCGTGACTTTGGTTCCGCTCACGCTCCTGATGCTGGGGGCCACGCTCTGGGGCGGGTATGCCGTGATGGCGCTTGTCTGGCTGACGCTCGTGGCGGGGCTGATGGACCGGTTGCTCGCGCCGCCCGCGGGAAGCACCGGGGCGGTGAGCCGTTGGCCCGACCGCCTGTCAGTCCTGCTGGCCTTGGGCCACCTCACCCTCGTGCCGCTCGTCCTCGTCGCGCTCTCGGGCCCCGGCATGGGCCTCGGGCACAAGATCGCACTTTTCGCCGCGACCGCCTCTTTCATCGGGCAGGTCAGTCACCCCAACGCCCATGAGCTGATCCACCGCAAGGGCCGCCTCCGCGCGGGCCTCGGCGCGCTGGTCTATGTCACGATGGGCTTCGGACACCATGTCTCGGCGCACAGGCTGGTGCATCATCGCCATGTCGCGACGCCGTACGACCCCAACACGCCGCGCGCGGGCGAAAGCTTCTGGCGCTACCTTCCACGCGCCTGGGTGGGCAGCTTCCGCGCCGGGCTGGCGGCGGAGGCCGGGCGGGTGACGCGCGGCGCGGCGCGGCTCAACCCCTATTGGGTCTGGACGGTCGGCGCGGCGATCACGGCGTTGCTCGCCACGGCGCTCGCGGGCACGGCAGGCCTTGCCTGCCTTCTCGGCCTCTGGGCGCTGACGGGCATGCAGATCCTGCTGTCGGACTATATCCAGCATTACGGTCTGCAACGTCTGACCCTGCCCTCGGGCCGTCGCGAACCGGTCGGCCCGCATCACAGCTGGAACGCGCCGCGGGGTTTTTCGAGCTACCTGATGATGAACGCACCCTGCCATTCGGAACATCACCTCCACCCGGAGCGGAGCTATGAGAAGCTGGCGGCGGACACGGGCGCGCCCACCCTACCGTGGTCCCTGCCCGTCATGGCGATGCTGGCGACGATTCCACCCCTGTGGCGAAGGGTCATGGACCGGCGCGCCGCCCGCGTGATGGCCGCTGCCGAGGCGCGTATCGCCGTTGCCGACCGCACCGCAGCGTGACCTGAGCCGAAGGCGAGGAACAAGGGAACGACCCCAAGGCTGCGCCGCTGGTTCGGCTAGAGCCGGACCCCGTGGCGCCCCGCCAGATCGGTGAAGAACTGCCACGCCACCCGGCCCGACCGCGCGCCACGCGTGGCCTGCCATTCGATGGCCTCCGCGCGCAGGGTCTCGCGCGCGACCTCTACCCCGTAGGCCGCGCAATATGCGTCGATCATCGCAAGGTATTCGTCCTGCCCGCAGGGGTGGAAGCCCAGCCACAGGCCGAAGCGGTCCGAAAGCGACACCTTCTCCTCGGTCGCCTCCGACGGGCTGATCGCGGTGGCGCGTTCGTTCTCGATCATGTCGCGCGGCATCAGGTGGCGGCGGTTCGACGTGGCGTAGAACACGACGTTGTCGGGCCGTCCCTCGACGCCGCCGTCGAGAACCGCCTTCAGCGACTTGTAGTGCTGGTCGTCATGGCTGAACGACAGGTCATCGCAGTACAGGATTACCCGCACGGGTGCCTCGCGGAGCAGGTGCAGGAGCCGCCCGATCGTGGGCAGGTCCTCGCGCTGCATCTCTACCAGCACAAGGCCCGGCGTTTCGGCGGCGACCGCGCCGTGCACGGCCTTCACCAGCGAGGATTTGCCCATACCGCGTGCGCCCCAGAGAAGCGCGTTGTTTGCGGGCAGACCCTTCGCGAACTGGCGCGTGTTCTGCAACAGCGTGTCCCGCGACCGGTCGATCCCCAACAAGAGCGGCAGGTCGACCCGGTTTACCCGTGCCACGGGTTCCAGCCGGTCGGGATCGGCATGCCAGACAAAGGCCTCGGCCGCCGTCCAGTCGGGCGCTGCGGCGGGGGGCGGGCGCAGACGCTCCAGCGCCTCGGCAATCCGGTTCAGCGCGTCGTCGGACATTTGAGGTCTCAGTACTCCTCGTCTTCGTCGAGGATGCCTTCCTCGCGCAGACGGCGGTTGCGCTGACGCTCCACCAGACGGACGAGCTGGATCGAGATTTCGTAGAGCCCGTAGACCACGACGAAGAGGATCAGCTGCGTGATCACGTCCGGCGGCGTGATGAGCGCGGCAAGCGTCAGGATGCCGACCACGGCCCATTTCCGAACATTGCCCAGCCCCTCGGCGCTGACCAGGCCGGCCTTGCCCAGTAGCGTCAGAAGAACGGGCAGCTGGAAGCAGAAGCCGAAGGCGAAGATGAACTTGAGCGCGAGGTCGGTCGATTCCCGGATGGAGCCGAGAAAGACAGTACGCAGCTCCCTCGTGTTCTCGGAGACGGGCGGCGGCTCGTTGCCCAGAACCAGGCTCGTCAGCATCGGGATCGCGTCGGCAAAGCCGATGAAGAAATTCATCGCAAGCGGCGTGACGACGTAATGGGCGAAGGACGCGCCCATGAAGAACAGGACGGGCGAGGCGAAGAGGAAGGGCAGGATCGCGCCCTTTTCCGAGGCGTAGAGCCCCGGCGCCACGAACCGCCAGAGCTGATGCGCGATCACCGGGAAGGAGATCGCGAAGCCCGCGATGATCGAGATGCGCACGAGCACGAAGAACTGCTCCTGCGGGGCGGTGAAGATCAACTCGGGGCTCTGGCCGCGGGCCACGAGCACGTTGATCAGCGGCTGCTGGATGATGCCGAGGATCGGCTGCGCGACGGTGAAACAGGCCACCATCGCCACGACGAAAGCAAGGACCGAGCGGATAAGCCGCGTACGAAGCTCCGCCAGATGCTCGATCAGCGGGGCGGAGCTGTCTTCGATGCGGTCCTCGACACTCATGGGGCGTCCGTTCCTGTGCGCTCCACCGCATCGACGGGCTCGGTCGCGGTTTTGGAGGCGGGCTTGGCCTGCGTCGTCTCCGGTTCGGCGACGGGGGCGACCTCGGCGGGTTCCGCCGGTGCATCGCCGGCCTCGCGGGCGGCCTTGCGTTCGGCCGCCTTCGATTTCGCCTGCTTCGCGGCCGTGTCACGCTTTTCGGCGGCGGCCCGCGTGTGACTGCCTTCCGGGTATTTGTCGGGATCGATATCCCCGAAGGCGTCCTTCAACGCATCGGTCCCCGCCTTGGCCGGGTTGCGCGTATATTTTGCAGCGTTGCGAAGGTCACGGTTAAGGTCGCTCATGCCGGTCTCGTCGGCCGCATCGTCCATGGCGCGCTGGAAATCGCGGGCCATGGCTCGGATGCGTCCTGTGAACTGGCCGAGCCGACGGAACATCATTGGCAGGTCCTTGGGACCTACCACGATCAGCGCGACCACGCCGATGACAAGCAACTCCATCCAGCCGATATCAGGCATGGCGGCCGCCTTTCAATGATGTCCCCCGGTGCACGGTCGGGCTGATCCGGGGCGGCCTACGCGTTGTCGCGTTCGCGCGGCGCGCCGGCGGGCGGCGTGACATCACGCGCATCCGAGCCGTCGGCTGCCGTCTGGGCCGAGGCGTTCTCGATCTCTTCGGTCGAATCCTTCACGCCCTTCTTGAAGGCGGTGATGCCTTTGCCGACCTCGCCCATGAGGCTTGCGATCTTGCCGCGCCCGAACAGGACGAGAACCACGATCGCGATCAGCAAGAGGCCTGCCGGTCCGATATTGTTGAGCATGTTCGTCTCCCTTTGCGGCGCGGATTGCGCACCTCACACCGCTTCTGACAGATATCTGTCTCCCATACCTATGGTCGCAACCCGGGAGATCAAAGCCCTAATGCTCGGGCGAGGGCGGTTTACATGCACACGCCCCCTGCCTGCAAGGGGCGATCCGCTCGGGCAGCCCTCAATCGCGATGCGGAAATACGAAGCAGCGGTCGCGCCGGACGGTCAGCCAAAGAGGCTTGCCCGGTTTCGGCAGAAACACGCCGGGGACCGTGGCCCTGAGAATGCTGTCGTCGAAATCCATGCAGAACTCCACGAGGCTTTCATGCCCCATGAAGCGCGAACGCCGCACGACTCCGCGCGCGGGCACCCCGTCGAGCGACGTGGGGTTAGGCCCACGCCCGTTCCGGTCGAAGTCGATCTTCACGTGCTGGGGGCGAAAGACGATGTCGACCACGCTGCCGTCAGGGTAGCCGGGGGCGAGGAACCCTCCGAAGGGCGTCGTCGTCAGAGCGCCGCGGACAGTCCCGGTCACAACGTTGATATCGCTGAAAAACGCTGCCGCGGCCCGATCGCAGGGCGCGTTGTAGACGTTATAGGGCGCGCCCACCTGCACGATTTCGCCCCCCCGCATCAGCGCGATCTGGTCGGCCATGCGCATGGCCTCCTCGGGTTCATGAGTGACGAGCACAACCGCCGTGCCGTCCTCCTTGAGGATTTCCAGCGTCTCGTCGCGGATCCCGTCGCGCAGTCGGTTGTCGAGGCCCGAGAACGGCTCGTCCATCAGCATGATGCGCGGGCGGGGCGCCATGGCGCGGGCCAGCGCGACGCGTTGCTGCTCGCCACCCGAAAGCATGTGCGGCGACTTGTCCGCGTAGCCCTTCAGATCGACACGCGCCAGCAGGGCACCGACGCGCTCCCGCACCTCCGCCCGGCTCCCGCTCAGGCCGAAGGCCACGTTCTGACCCACGGTCAGATGGGGAAACAGCGCGAAATCCTGAAAGATCAGGCCGATGCCCCGTCGCTCGGGCGGCAGATGCAGCTGCCCGTCCGACAGGACCTGCCCGTCGGCCACGATCCGCCCGGCCGCCTGCCTCTCGATGCCGGCAATTGTGCGCAGCACCGTGGACTTGCCGCAGCCCGACGGCCCCAGAAGGCAAAGGATGTCGCCTGCATTGACCGAGAACGAGACGTCCCGCACGACCTCGCGGCCATCGAACTGGCAGCGGATGGCATCGACCTCGAGGCGGGGGGGCGTGGACATCAGGGTGAATGGCCGATCATTTCAATCGGGTTTCGCAGGTAGCAGGCCCGAACCGGACTGGCAAGAAGCCCGGTTCGCACATCGCAGGGCGAAGGGAAGGACCGCGCATCTGCCGCGGCCCAGCCCCACTTTGCCGAAACCACTCAGATCGTGGCGTTGGTCTGGCCGCCATCGAGCAGGATGTTCTGCCCGACGATGAAACCCGCGTGCTGCGAGCAAAGGAACGCGCACATCGCGCCGAATTCCCCGATCGTGCCGTAGCGGCCCGAGGGGATGGTCTGGAGCCGGATCTTGTGCGCCTCGTCCATCGACACGTCCTGCGCCTTGGACACCGCCGATTCGAGCGCCGTGGCGCGGTCGGTGGCGTGCGAACCCGGCAGCAGGTTGTTGATGTTCACGCCCTTCGACGCGACCTGCCGCGCCGTGCCCGCGACGAACCCGGTCAGACCGGTGCGTGCCGCGTTCGACAGGCCCAGCGCGGGGATCGGCGCCTTGACCGATTGCGAGGTGATGTTGACCACCCTGCCCCAGCCCTTGTCGATCATCGCCGGCATCAGCGCGGTCATCAGCGCGATAGGCGTCAGCATGTTGGCGTCAAGCGCCTTGATGAAATCGTCACGGTCCCAGTCGGACCAGAGCCCCGGCGGCGGTCCGCCCGCATTCGTCACGAGGATGTCAACCTCGCCCGAGGCGGCAAGCACCTGCGCGCGGCCGTCCTCGGTCGTGATGTCGGCGGCGATCGCCGTCACCTCGACGCCATGGGTCTCCCGGATCGCCTGTGCCGTGGCCTCCAGCGCCTCGGCGCCGCGCGCGTTCAGGACCAGATCGACGCCTGCCTCTGCGAGCGCCTGGGCACATCCGCGCCCCAGCCCTTTCGACGAGGCGCATACCAGCGCGCGCTTTCCCTTGATGCCCAGATCCATGCCGGCCTCCCTGTCAGTTCGTTTCACCGCAGATAGCAGCGCTCCGACTGGAGGACCAGCGCCGACCGGTCCCCATGGCGTTCGACGCAGGTCCCAAGGTCACCCGGTGCCGAAAAACTCCTCCCGCACGATCCTGCCGTCCGCGACATGATAGATCGCCACCTCGCGCATGGGCATCCGTTCGCCCGTCGCCTTTTCGGTGGCGTCCATCTCGAAGATCACGGCGAAGCGGTCATCGCCATGCAGGAACGGCCCCTCGAGATCGGCCGAGTGCATCTCGAACGCGCTGTCCCACCAGGCGTGCTTGGCCTTGATCCCGTCGAGGCCCACCGTCTCCCGGCCAGCGCCGGAATAGTCGGCGGCTTCCACCGACACGGCCTGCGGGTGATAAAGCGTGTCGAGGTTCTCCAGCTCCTTTCCGGTCCTGCATCCGTCCACGAGCGCATCTGCGATGTCCTGAAGCGTCATGGTCATTCCTCCCTACACATGTTCCGGTTATGTTCCGACCCTAACACGAGTCTCGGCCCGGCCAAAGCGACGCTTTCATGACCGGCGCTTGGCCGTTGCGGCCCCCTGCCCTCGCGCTTATATCCCGGCCCATGCCCGACACGCTCCAGACCAACCGCCCCGACCTGCCGCCCGAAATCGCGCGGCGGCGCACCTTCGCGATCATCTCGCACCCGGACGCGGGCAAGACGACGCTGACCGAGAAGTTCCTGCTTTATGGCGGTGCGATCCAGATGGCCGGCCAGGTGCGCGCCAAGGGCGAGGCGCGGCGCACCCGCTCGGACTTCATGAAGATGGAGCAGGATCGCGGCATCTCCGTCTCCGCCTCGGCCATGTCCTTCGATTTCGGGACCTGGCGCTTCAACCTCGTGGACACGCCCGGCCACTCGGATTTCTCCGAAGACACCTATCGCACGCTGACCGCCGTGGACGCCGCGATCATGGTGATCGACGGCGCCAAGGGCGTGGAGAGCCAGACGCAGAAGCTGTTCGAGGTGTGCCGCCTGCGCGACCTGCCGATCTTGACCTTTTGCAACAAGATGGACCGCGAGAGCCGCGATACCTTCGAGATCATTGACGAAATACAGGAAAACCTCGCCATCGACGTGACGCCGGCAAGCTGGCCCATCGGCATGGGGCGCGATTTTCTTGGCTGCTACGACCTGATCCACGACCGGCTGGAGCTGATGGACCGCGCCGACCGGAACAAGGTGGCCGAGAGCGTTAAGATGGAGGGCCTCGATGATCCGAAACTGGCAGAGCACATCCCAGCCGGGCAACTTGCCCAGCTCCGCGAAGAGGTCGAGATGGCCCGCGAACTGCTCCCCCCGCTCGACCGCACCGCGTTCCACCAGGGCACGCTGACGCCGATCTGGTTCGGCTCGGCCATCAATTCCTTCGGGGTGAAGGAGCTGATGGACGGGATCGCCGAATACGGACCCGAGCCGCAGGTGCAGACGGCCCAGCCGCGCAAGGTCGCGCCGGAAGAAACCAAGGTCTCTGGCTTCGTGTTCAAGGTGCAGGCGAACATGGACCCCAAGCACCGCGACCGCGTGGCCTTCGTGCGCCTCGCGAGCGGCCACTTCCATCGCGGCATGAAGCTGACGCATGTGCGTTCCAAGAAGCCCATGGCGATCACCAACCCGGTCATGTTCCTCGCAAGCGACCGGGAACTGGCAGAGGAGGCATGGGCCGGAGACATCATCGGCATCCCGAACCACGGGCAGCTCCGCATCGGCGACGCACTGACCGAGGGCGAGGCGCTGCGCTTCACCGGCATCCCCTCCTTCGCGCCCGAGCTTCTGCAATCGGCCCGCGCAGGCGATCCGATGAAGGCCAAACATCTCGACGAGGCGCTGATGCAATTCGCCGAGGAGGGGGCCGCCAAGGTCTTCAAGCCGGTGATCGGCTCGGGCTTTGTCGTGGGTGTCGTCGGCGCCCTGCAGTTCGAGGTTCTGGCCAGCCGGATCGAGCTGGAATACGGCCTGCCAGTCCGCTTCGAGCCGTCGCAATTCACCTCCGCCCGCTGGGTCTCGGGCCCGAAGGACAAGGTCGAGGCCTTCGCCGACGCCAACAAGCAGCACATGGCCAGGGACAATGACGGCGACCCGGTCTACCTGACGCGGATGCAGTGGGACATCGACCGGGTGGTGCGGGATTACCCGGACGTGACGCTGTCGGCGACCAAGGAGCTGATGGTCTGACCCTCCGGAACCGCGTCCTGCCCACGGGTGAGATCGTCGCCGATCCCGCGCGCGGGACCTTCACCGGGAACCGGGGGATCATCCATCGCCCCGACGGCACGCTCGGCACATCGCGGTGGAGCCACAGGCACTGGCTGATCTGCACCCTGAGCCACCCAAAAGGCCGCTATCACGGACCCATGCCCGACCGGGGGTGGACGGCGCTGTTCTTCCTCGACGAGGCAGTGGCGCTTTCCGCAGGGCACCGACCCTGCCACTATTGCCGACGGGAGGCCTATCACGCCTACCGCGCGGCCTGGGCGGAGGCCTTTGGCGCTCCGCCCGACCGGATGGCGATGGACGGCGCGCTCCATGCCGCGCGCGTCACCCGAGCACGGACGCAGGTCAGCCAGGAGGGCGATCTGGACGACCTGCCCGACGGCACGTTCATACTGCACAAGGGCCGCGCCTGCCTCGTCATGGGAGATCGGCTGCTGCCCTACACGCCTGCGCAGTATGAACGCGCTTTGCCCCGGCCAACGGGCTCCGCGACGATCCTGACGCCCGCGCCAAGCGTCGCGGTCCTGCGCCACGGCTACCGCGCGGCGCTGCATCCATCCGCCACGGCCGTCGCTTAACCGACCGTTAACCATGCGCTTGGGAAACTCGGCGCATGATCCGGCGCATCACCTTCGTGCTTCTGTTCATCCGCTCCGCCGGGCCAAGAGGGGTCACGCAGGGGCATTTGTCCCCCGACCTTTTCGTCGAAGCGCGGGACCGGGCGCGGACCCTCCGTCTCTGGCCCTAACGCGCCGCCAGCAGGTCCGGCACATGCAGACGGATCATCTCGTTGGCATCCGCAACGCCAAGCTGCCGCCCCGCCGAGAAAGGCAGGTTGTTGTCGTTGCCGAC
>Ga0102928_1000753_pt1 | contig 20853 bp, 20 predicted proteins | sample SalPonR1_B_D1_MG_FD_78504 | JGI IMG/M metagenome (GOLD analysis project Ga0102928, IMG submission 78504) | Salt pond soil microbial communities from South San Francisco under conditions of wetland restoration - Salt Pond MetaG R1_B_D1_MG | ecosystem: Environmental > Aquatic > Marine > Intertidal...
AACGTGATCGGGTTCACGGTGGTCACGTCGTCGAGGGTACGTCGGTGTGCGCGTGCTTCCGGCATCCCGCGGCTCGTAGCATCGGGGCCCATGCCGTCGAATGCGCTCCGCGCCCCCATCGCCCGTGCGCTGGCCGTGGGCGGGATCGTGGTCGCCGTCGCAGCGTGTGGTACCACCGACGGGGCGTCGCAGGAACGGTTGCCCCCGATCCGTACCACGGTGGCCAGCACGTCGACCACCACCACCACGATCCCACCGGGCCAGCGGTTCTACACGGTGAACTCGGGCGACACGCTGGCGGTGATCGCCGAACGCTTCGAGGTCACCGTGCAGTCGATCGTGGACGCCAACGGCCTCGAGAACCCCGACGACATCCAGGCGGGCCAGACGCTCGAGATCCCCTCGGGCATCGTGGTGATCGACGAACTGCCCGCCGGCGGCGGCACCGCCACCACCACGGGCTGACCCCCATCGCCGGGACCGCACCGGGTGACGGATCACACGTGCCGGAGTGCCCTGTTCACGGCGACGGCCGTTCGTAGACTCTCGGCCATGAGCTTCTGGCCGACCAAGGAACACTGGAGCGTCGAGATCCCGCTCGACACCCCGCACCAGCGCCTCGACGTGCTCGCGGAGACGGGATTCGTCGCCCTCGGTGACCTGCCCTACGAGATCCCCGAGAGCGAGTTCACGTCGCTCGAGTACATGGACTGGAAGTCGGGCGGTGACACCAACTTCGCTCCGATCGCCTCCGCCGACGGCGAACTCGACTGTCGGGGATTCTGGGACAAGGGCAAGACCGACAAGGACGCCCTGTGGACCTCCAACGCGGAGATCGCTCCCACCATCCGCAGCTACGTCGACGAGGTCGGCGCCAACTTCGGCCGCGTCCGCATCATCAAGCTCGAGCCGCAGGATCGTGAGCAGGCGCTGCGGTCGCTGCACCGCGACGACAACAACCGCTTCAATCCCGACGACGAGGGGTGGGTGGTGCGCTCGTGGATCGAGCTCACCGACAATCCCGACAGCTACATGCTGCTGTTCGACAACGGCCCCGACGGCCTGCCCGATCCGGCCACGGAGGTCCGTGTGCCGCTGCACAAGGGTGCCCGGTTCGTGGTCGACACCCAGCGGCTCTGGCACGTGGTGGTGCACAACGGCGACGCCCCGCGTTACGCACTGATCACCAGCTTCGAGTCGGGACCCGAACTCGACGCCTGGATCCGGCGCGAACAGCGACAGCCCGCCGCCGTCTGACGCTCCCGAACTGCCCCGGCCCCTCGACGTTCAGGACGTGAACGAGTTGTCGCCGGCGACCTCCTGGGGATCGACGTCGCCGAGGGTGGCGAGGATCGTGTCGGTGAAGGCCGCGAGGTCGTCGGGATTGCGTGAGGTGATGAAGTGGTCGTCCACCGTCACCTCACGGTCGACGACCTCGGCGCCGGCATTGCGCAGGTCGGTGCGGATCGACGGCCACGACGTCATCGTGCGCCCGTCGACGACGCCCGCCTCGATCAAGAGGCTCGGTGCATGGCAGATCGCCGCGATCGTCTTCTCGCGCTCGTCGAAGCGGCGGACGAAGTCGACCATCCGATCATCGGTGCGCAACTTGTCGGGCGAGTAGCCGCCCGGGATGACGAGCGTGTCGTAGTCGTCGGCGGAGACGTCGTCGATCGTCTTGTCGATCTGCACGACGCTGCCGCGCTTGCCCGTCACCTCGCCGGGTGACATGCCGATCACGTCGACGTCGAGGCCGTGCCGGAGCATCGTCGAGTGCGGTGTCTCGAACTCGATGTCCTCGAAGTCGTCGGCGAGTACGAATGCGATGCGGGTCATCGGGTCCTCCGGGTGCAACAGCGGGTCGTGAGAGACGACTTCCCCATCCGGTGCGGAGTCACACCTGTGATTCAGGTGGCGGCGCGATGGACGACGGCCAGCTCGGCGACGTCGCGCATGATCTTCGACAGCTGGAAGTCCTTCGGTGTGTAGATCGCCGCGATGCCCAGGCCGGTGAGCCGCGGCCGGTCGTCCTCGGGGATGATGCCGCCCACGATCACCGGCGCGTCGACACCCATCTCGGCGAGGTGACGGAGCACGTCGGGCACCAGGTCGAGGTGCGAGCCCGACAGGATCGACAGCCCGATCACGTCGGGGTCCTCGTCGCGGGCCGACGCCGCGATCTGCTCGGGTGTCAGCCGGATGCCGGAGTAGACGACCTCCATCCCCGAATCGCGGGCGGCCACGGCGACCTGCTCGGCGCCGTTGGAGTGGCCGTCGAGGCCCGGCTTGGCCACGAGGAACTTCGGTGGACCACCGGCGATCGACTTGACGAACTCCACCACGTCGCCGAGCCCCTCGGAGGATCCGGCCGCACCGCTCACGCCGGTCGGTGCCCGGTACTCGCCGAACACGTCGCGCATCACGTCGCCCCACTCTCCGGTGGTGCCACCCGCCTTCGCGAGGGCGATCGACGGCGGCATCAGGTTGTCGCCGTCCACCGCAGCCCGACGGAGTTCGGCGAGTGCACCGTCGACGGCGCCCTGCTCGCGTGCATCCCGCCACTCGGCGACGTCGGCGGTCAGTTGCCGTTCGACCGTCGGGTCCACCTTCAAGATGGCGCCCTCGCCGCCGAGCGGCGAGTCGGCGGCCTCGGTGAAGTCGTTCACCCCCACCACGATCTGCTCGCCCGACTCGATCCGTCGGGTGCGCCCCGCCATCGAGGCCACGAGCCGCGACTTCAGCGTCTCCACGGCCTCGAACGCCCCGCCCATCGACAGGACGTCGTCGAGTTCCGCCTGGGCCGCCGATCGCAGCTCGGCGGTCCGCCCCTCGATCACCGTCGATCCGTCGAAGATGTCGTCGTACTCCAGCAGGTCGGTCTCGAACGCCAGCACCTGCTGCATGCGCAGCGACCACTGCTGGTCCCACGGCCGCGGGAGGCCGAGGGCCTCGTTCCACGCAGGCAGCTGCACCGACCGGGCGCGGGCCCGCTTCGACAGCGTGACCGCCAGCATCTCGAGCACGATCCGCTGCACGTTGTTCTCGGGCTGCGCCTCGGTGAGGCCGAGGGAGTTCACCTGTACGCCGTAGCGGAAACGCAGCGCCTTGTCGTCGGTGACGCCGTACCGCTCGCGGCCGATCTGCTCCCACATCTCGGTCATCGCGCGGAGCTTGCACACCTCCTCCACGAAGCGGATGCCGGCGTTGACGAAGAACGAGATCGATCCGAACACCTGGCCGAACGTGTCGTCGGACACCTGACCCGAGTCGCGCACCGCGTCGAGGACACCGATCGCCGTGGCCATCGCATAGGCGATCTCCTGCTCGGGCGTCGCCCCGGCTTCTTGCAGGTGGTACGAGCACACGTTCATCGGGTTCCACTTCGGCGCGTGCTCGGCGCACCACGCCACCATGTCCACGATCAGCCGACGTGAGGGGGCCGGGGGGAAGATGTACGTACCCCTCGACAGGTACTCCTTGACGATGTCGTTCTGGGTGGTGCCACGCAGTTCGCTCGACGCCGTGCCCTGTTGGTCGGCGTTGGCCACGTACAGCGCCAGCAACCAGGCTGCGGTGGCGTTGATCGTCATCGACGTGTTCATCTGGCCGGGCGGGATCCCGTCGAGCAGAGTGCGCATGTGACCCAGATGGGCCACCGGCACGCCGACCTTGCCGACTTCGCCCTTCGCCATCGGCGAGTCGGGGTCGTAGCCGGTCTGGGTCGGCAGGTCGAAGGCGATCGACAGCCCCGTCTGACCCTTGGCGAGGTTGGTGCGGTAGAGCTCGTTCGAGGCCCCGGCACTGGAGTGGCCCGAATAGGTCCGCATCATCCACGGACGATCCTTCGGCCGGGGCGCGGACCCACCCGTGGTCGCTGCGTCGGGGGCGGTGTCGGCGCTGGTCATGCAGAGAGTGTCGTCGGTCGCGCAGGAAGTCCTCAAGTCAGCTCGCCACCGTGACGAAGAACTTCACGTGCCGCAGCAATCCTGCGGTACGGCAATCGGAGTCGAGCACCGTTCTCCCCCTTCGGCGAGCGGCTCCCGGTGGTTTCCCCATCTGGCGGGAACCCCGCCGGCCGAGTGGCGGACTCGGCCGGCGAAAGCGCTCGGAGCGGGTGGTGGCGGACCACCCGCTCCGGTGCGTTTCTCTGTCACTCTCTGGCGTCGGCGTCGGTGCACGCCGAACCCGTCACGATCCGTGCTGGTCGACTGCCGCAGCGAGGAGGCGGAGGTAGTCGTGGCGGCTCACCTCGACGGCGCCCATCGAGGCGAGGTGATCGGTCACCCACTGCACGTCGAACAGTGTCGCGCCGGTGGCGTTCAGCCAGTCGACGGTGGCGACCATCGCCACCTTCGAAGCGTCGGTGGCCCGGTGGAACATCGCCTCGCCGGCGAACAACCCGCCGATGCGCAGCCCGTACAGGCCGCCCACGAGCCGGCCACGGTCGTCGTGGACCTCGACCGATCGACCCCAGCCGAGACGGTGCATCTCCACGTAGGCGTCGATGATCGCCTCCGTGATCCACCGGCCGGGACGGCCGGGGTCGCCACACGCTCGCACGACCTCCTCGAACGAGGAGTCCATCCGCACCTCGAACCGCTTGAGGCTCCTGCGCAGCGATCGGCTCACGTGGAGACCGTCGAGCGGGACGATGCCGCGCGGGTCGGGCGAGAACCAGGCGATGCGGCTGCGGCGTCGGTTGGGATCGACCGGCATCGGGAACATGCCCGACCGGTACGCAGCCAGCAGGGTGCCGGGAGCGAGATCGGCGCCCACTGCGACGAGGTCCTCACCCGGCTCGGCTGCCGCGGCGTCGGGCATCACGAACCGAGAACGCACCGGTTCGACCGGGACAGGCTCGGGGCGAACCGGGTGGATCTGGCCGGCTCCGCTCACGGCGCCAGTCTGCCAAGTCGCGAACGGTTCGTGGGCCGCGTCGGCGACGGTGTGCGGCGCGGGTCGCCGACGGGCAGAGGTCCCGGCCGGTTCAGTAGGTGCGGAAGCCCTGCTTGGTCTTGCGGCCGAGATGGCCGGCAGCGACCATGCGACGCAGTGCCGGCGCAGCGGCGTAGTTCGGATCGCGGAACTCGCCGTAGAGCGCATCGAGGATGGCGAGCGACGTGTCGAGGCCCACGAGGTCGAGCAGAGCGAACGGACCCATCGGGAAGTTGCAGCCGCCCATCATCGCCGTGTCGATGTCGTCCATCGACGCCGTGCCCTGCTCCCACATGCGGATGGCGTTGTTGAGATACGGGAACAGCAGTGCGTTCACCACGAAGCCGGCGCGGTCCTCGACCTGCACGGCGTCCTTGCCGCAGCTGGTGGCGAACTCGACGGCCGTCGCGATGGTCTCCTCGGAGGCCGTGAGCGGCTTGATCACCTCCACCAGCTTCATCATCGGGGCGGGATTGAAGAAGTGGATGCCGCACACCTGGCTCGGACGTTCGGTCACCATGGCCAGCTCGACGACGGTGAGCGTCGACGTGTTGGTGGCGATGATCGCCGACGGCTGCACGATGCGGTCGAGCTTCTCGAACAGCTCGCGCTTCACCTCCATGTCCTCGACGACGCTCTCGATCACGAGATCGCAGCCGGCGAGCGAGTGGAGATCGTCGGTGACGGTGATGCGCCCGAGGATGGCGTGGCGCTCGTCGTCGGTGAGGCGGTCGCGCGACACCTGCTTGGTGAGCCCGGCGTCGATGCCGTGGAGCACGGCGTCGGCGCCGGCCTGGGTGCGTGACCGGACGACGACGTCGTATCCGGCGCGGGCGGCCACTTCGGCGAGACCCGACCCCATGATGCCCGACCCGATGACCCCGACTGTGCTGATGGTTGCCATGCCCGAACCGTAGTTACCGTCGGGTAACCGACACAAAGCGTCGCCGCCCGGTCAGGACCGGACGTCAGGACTGGACGATGCGGATCGACTCGATGGCGATCGTCTCCGACGGGGTGCCGGCTCCGGGTGTCCCCGCCGCCGCCATCGAGGCCACGGCGTCGTCGAGACCTGCGGTGACCTCGCCGAACAGCGAGTACTGGGGCGGGAGCGCCGCGCCGTCGGCGCCGGTGACGATGAAGAACTGGCTGCCGCCGCTGTCGGGGGCCGGGGTCTTGGCCATGGCGATCGATCCGACCCGGTACTGCCCTGGTGCCGGTGGCTCGTCGACGATCGTGTAGCCCGGCCCGCCGGTGCCGGTGCCGGTGGGATCGCCGCACTGCACCACGAACTCGGGGATGATGCGGTGACACACGGTGTCGTCGAAGTAGCGGTTGCGGGCGAGGAACACGAAGTTGTTCGTGGCCACGGGCGCCTGCTCGGGGTCGAGGGCGATGGTGAACTCGCCTTTGTTGGTGGTGACGACGGCCTCGTAGGTGGCGTCGTCGTCGAGGCACATCGGTGGAGGAGCGTCGAACGACCGGGTCTGTTCGTCGGTTCCGTCCGCCGGCGGGCAGTCCGCCGCAGCCGGATCGTCGGTGGAGGTGGCGCTGTCGTCGCTGCCGCAGGCGGCCAGTGCGAGTGCAGCGACGGCCACGCCGGTGGCCAGACGTCGGAGGCGCATGATCAGCCGGTGGTGGTGGCCGTGGTGTCGGTCGTGTCGGCGGGCACGGTGTCGGCGGGCACGGTGGCGGGCGGCGTCGGTTCGTCGTCGTCGGCGACGATCGTGCTCGCGATCCACACGAAGAGCACGAGCGCGGCGACGGCGCCCACGCCGATCAGCACGTAGCGCAGTGTCTTGCGGCGGGCCTGGGCCTGCTCCTGCTGCTGCTGCTTGAGTGCCCGGTTGGCCTTCTGGCGTTCACGTTTCTCGGTTCCCACAGGAGCCGGAGGATATCCGTGGCGCACCCCGGGTCCCCGCGTTCTCGCTCAAGCCGTGCCCCACACGAGCCGATGACACGTACGGCAGGCCCCTCGGGGCGCAATCGACACGTCGGTCGGCGACAGGCGGAACGAACAGGATGGACACGGCGGTGGTGAGGCTCTCGACCTGGTTGGGACGCTCGAGCTGCGCGGCGGGCCTGCTCGCCTGGTCGGGCTGGCTGGCCTGGCGGATCGGCGATCCGATCACCGACCCCGTCGGCGCTGCCGCACTCCTGCTCGAGCTGATCGCATTCGCCGCCGCCGTGGTGGTCACGGTCGGCCTGGGCGTCGCCGACGCCACCTCGCGGCCGGGCCGTCGCTCGGACCTGTCGGTGGCGCCGCGCCGCGCATCGTCGCCGCACGTGCTGACGAGCGCCGCTCTCGGTCTCGACCCGGACCACGCCGCTCGGATGATCGAGCGTGCCCAGGGATCCGACGACACGGGCGAGGTGGCGTGGGCGCGGCACGGTCTCGGCGTGCTCGCCGCGCCCACGCGGGGGCGCGCGACCGTCGCGCCCTCGGCGACCGAGGCGGCCTGGTCGGTGTTCGCTCTCGACGGGCTGCGGCGGATGCTGTTCGTGGTCCTGCTGATCGCCGTGCTGTTCACCGGGCGCGCTCCGTTCGGCGTGCCGTCGTGGCGGGTCGCGGCGCTGCTCGTCGCCTCGCAGCTGCTGCTGGCGGTGGGGCACTGGCTGCTGTCGGAGCGTCTCCTGCGGCCGGGCGCGCGCCTGCGTGCATCGATGGCGTCGGTGGGGGCGGGCTTCGGCGACGGCGTCTCCCGGACGGGTCTGCCGATCCGCTGGGCAGCGACGATGGCGACGATGGTCGCCCTCAACGTCACGGTCGCACTCCGGGGCCTCAGCGACCGTTGGACCCACGGTCTGGGCTCGATGCCGCACGACGAGCGGGTCGCGGCGATGTCGGTCGCGGTCGCACTGGTGGTGACCGGTCTGTCGGCGTTGCGGTCGCTGCCGCAGCCGGAACTCGGCTTCTACGGAGCGACGCGTCGGTTGGAGGAAGGCTCCACCCGTCGGCTCGCACTGGGCGCCACCCTGGCGGTGGCGGTGCTCGGCTTCACCGTGGGTGTCCTGCCCGGGGGTGGTGCCGCGTGAACCGGCCGTGTCGGCGAGCAACCCGTCCGGGGGGAGCGCCACTTGTAGATTGGTCGCCGTGGCCACGATCCGTCTCTTCGCCTCCGCTCGCGAGGCCGCCGGCACGGGTGCCGACGTCTTCGACGAGCCGACGGTGCGGGACGTCCTGCTCGCCGCCGAGCGCCGCTACGGGCCGCGTTTCGGTGAACTGCTCGGGAGCTGCCGGGTATGGGTGAACGGCAACGAGGCACCGTCCGACGCTCCGGTCGGGCCGAACGACGAAGTGGCGGTGCTTCCGCCGGTGTCAGGAGGATGACCATGACCCACACCGAACTCCCCGATCCCACCCAGCTGTCGCTCGCCGAGCTGCGTGCGCTGCGCCAGCGGTTGCAGCACGAGGACGACGCGGTCTCCTACGCCCGGCGCGTGGCCCAGGCCCGCCTCGATCTCGTGAAGGCCGAGGCGTCGCATCGCGTCGCCGACGGCGAGCAGGAGGTGGGTGAGGAGCTGCGCTCGGTCCTCTCCCAGCACCTCACGGGTGGTCCGGCCCGGCCGCCACGGCCGACCGAGGACCTCAGCGACCACCCGCTGGCCGTGGAACTCGACGAGATCTGCTCGCGCAACGGCCTGGGCCGGCTGAAGTCGCTCGACGACGCGGCGCTGGCCACGCTCACCGACGCCATCGGCCGCTTCGAGCAGCGGGTCTCCTCCGATCGTCGCCAGCGCTTCGACCGTCTCGATGCCCTGAGCGCCGAGCTGGTGCGCCGCTACCGCGAGGGCGAAGCCGACGTCGAGAGCCTCCACGCCGACTGACCGCCTCAGATCCGAAAAATGCCTCGTCGGTAGCGCGTGCCGCTACGAACGGGGCATTTTTCGGTGGGGGATCGGTCCGAGGGAATCGATCGGCCGTCGTTATCGTTGAGGCGGTTGTGCAACGTGCCGCGGTGATCTCGCTCCACACGTCGCCGCTCGTCCAGCCGGGTGCCGGCGACAGCGGCGGGATGAACGTCTACGTCCGCGAGATGGCGTCCGCGCTCGCCCAGGCCGGTGTCGAGTGCACCACGTTCACCCGTGCCGACCGCGAGGGGCTGCCGGCGGAGGTGATGATCGAACCGGGCCACCGCGTCGTCCACATCGAGGCCGGGCCGCACCACCTGCCGAAAGAGGCGCTGCCCGACGTCACCGACGAGTTCCGCCGGCAGGTGCTGCAGTGGATCGATCGTCACGATCGTCCCGACGTGATCCACGGCAACTACTGGCTCAGCGGGGTCGTCGGCCATCAGCTCAAGCACGACCTCGACGTGCCGTTCGTGTCCACGTTCCACACGCTCGCCCGGGTGAAGGCCGAGGGCGGTGACCCCGAACCCGTGTGGCGTGACCGTGCCGAGGCCGAGATCGTCAACTGCGCCGATGCGATCTGTGTGAGCTGCGTCGAGGAGGAGCAACAGTTCCGTCGGCTGTACGGCGATCCGCAGGGTCGGCTCGAGATCATCGCCCCCGGTGTCGAACACGCCTTCTTCGCGCCGGGCGACCGCCGCGGCGCGCGCCGGGCGCTCGGCCTCGACGACGACCGGACGGTGCTGCTGTTCGTGGGCCGACTGCAGCCGTTGAAGGGCCCCGACGTGGCCATCCGCACGCTCGCCGAACTCCCCGACCGGCACGCGCGACTGCTGGTCGTGGGTGGGGCCAGCGGCGCCGACGGCGATGCGGAGACCGCTCGCGCGCATGCCCTCGTCGACGAGCTCGGCCTCCACGACCGAGTGACGTTCGTGGAACCGCAACCCCACCACATCCTCTCCACCTACTACCGAGCGGCCGACGTGGTGATCGCTCCGAGCCGGAGCGAGAGCTTCGGCCTGGTGGCGCTCGAGGCCGCCGCCTGCGGCATCCCCGTCGTGGCCAGTGCCGTGGGCGGGCTCATCAGCCTGGTCGACGACGGACGGACCGGACGCCTGGTGGAAGGTCGCGATCCGCGCGACTACGCCCGAGCGGTCACCGACGTCCTCGCCGATCCCGAGCGGGCTGCCGCGATGAGTGCGGCCGCCGTCGAACGGGCCCGGCGGTACACGTGGAGTTTCGCCGCGGCACGGTTGCGTCGGCTCTACTCCGATCTCACCGTGCGTGAACTGGTGGCCTGTCGATGACCGACGCCTACGACGCCGGCGAACTCGCCGCGCTCGAGCGTCGTCTCGACGAATGGTTGGCCGATCTCGCCGCCGAGCACGACCACATCCTCGCGGCCGGCCGATCCACCGACGGCGACGCCCGGTGGTACGTCCGCCTGCGGGGGGAGGAGAAGGAGTTCACCACCGTCTGGATCTCGCTCGGCCAGCGCACGCTGCAGTACGAGACCTACGTGATGCCGGCCCCCGAGGAGAACGCCGCCGAACTCTACGAACACCTCCTGCGACGCAACGACCGTCTCGTGGGAGCCCACTTCTCGATCGGGATGGAGGACGCGGTGTTCCTGCGGGGTGAGATGCCCGTGGGCCAGGTGAGCCTGGACGAGGTCGATCGGCTCGTGGGCACCCTCTACGCACAGGTCGAACTCTGCTTCCAGGGTCTGTTGCACATCGGATTCCGTTCCCGGTTCGGCTGACCGCCGCCGGCGACGAGAGATACGGTGGCTCCTCGCTTCCCGTCCGCCATCCACGCCGCCCACCGTCGTGATGTCCGGGCGGGCGGGTCATCGGGGGAGTCGGTCCCACCGCCGTCCGCCCGGACGGCCACGGCCGCGACATATCGTGATCGGGATGAGCACCGCCACGCCGCCCGACATCACGATCGTGGGAGGCGGCAACATGGGTGCTGCACTCCTCACCGGGCTCGTCGAGTCCGGTCGGTACGGGTCACTCGCCGTCGTCGAGGTGATGGAGGAACGACGCCGTCACCTCACGGCCTCGTACCCCGGCGTGCAGGTCGCGGCGTCGATCGACGAGCTGGGTTCGTGCGACGGTGTCGTCATCGCCGTCAAGCCCGCCGACGCACCCGGTGCGGCAGCGGCGGCAGGACGCGTGGGTGCCCGTCGTCTCGTGTCGATCGCTGCCGGGGTCCGGCTCGCCACCCTCGTCGACGCCGTCGCCGACCCGACGGTGGCCGTCCTCCGGGCGATGCCGAACACGCCGGCGCTCGTCGGTCTGGGCGCGTCGGCGCTCTCCGCCGCCGACGGAGCGAGCGACGACGACGTCGCCTGGGCCACCAGCGTCCTGTCGGCCGTGGGAACCGTCGACGTGGTCGGCGAGGCGGCCCTCGACGCGTTCACGGGCGCCATCGGATCGGGGCCGGCCTACGTCTTCCTCGTCGCCGAGGCGCTGATCGACGCCGCCGTCGGAGAAGGGCTCTCCCGGGCGACGGCCGAGCGAGCCGTGCAGCAGTTGCTCACCGGCTCGGCCGCCCTGCTCGCACACAGAGGAGACCCTGCCCGGCTGCGCTCCGAGGTCACCTCACCCGGAGGGACCACGGCTGCGGGCGTCCGGGCGCTCGAGGCCCACGCGGTCAGAGCTGCGTTCGCCGACGCCGTCCGCGCCGCCACCGAGCGCAGCCGCGAGCTGGGCTGAGCCCGTGCAGCCGATCGGTGTCCGCGCCGGTGATGTTGCATCCGGTGTCAGACACCGGATGCAACATCGTTGGATGAGGGTTCCGTAGCAAGTTCCGACCATTCGAGTCAGGAATTTCGGTGTGGCTCTTTTCACACCGGGGTTCCGTCGCCTATGGTGACCGTCGTGGAGACGCGGCCACCGGAAACGGTGGTCAGCGCCGACAGGGCTGGTGCCATCGGGGGGTTGGCACCGGCCCTTGTCGCGTCCGGGGCCAGTGCGCCGTCCGACCGGTAGGTTCCCCGTCATGGGTCGCCGCTACGAGACGGTCTCTTTCCTCTCCGACTACGGCACGACCGACGAGTTCGTCGGTGTCGTGCACTCGGTGATCCGCGACCTGGCCCCGCACACGCGGGTCGTCGATCTCACGCACGGCGTGCCGCCGTTCGACGTTCGTGCCGGCTCACTGGCGCTCGCCCGGTGCATCGGGTACGTCGCCTCCGGTGTGGTGCTCGCCGTGGTCGACCCCGGCGTGGCCACCGATCGCCGTGCCGTCGCCATCGAGGTCGCCGGCGGTGAAGGTGTGCTCGTCGGACCCGACAACGGCCTGCTCGCTCCTGCGGTGGCCATCGCCGGCGGTGCCGGCCGCTGCGTCGAACTCACCGACACCGGATACCACCTGCCTGCACCCGGCGCCACGTTCGCCGGCCGCGACGTCTTCGCACCCGTGGCAGCCCACCTCTGCAACGGTGTCGATCTGCTCGACCTGGGTGATGCCGTCGACCCCGACCTGCTGCTGCCCGGCGTGATCACGCTCCCGCAGTCCGACGACGAGCGCGTGATCGCCCAGGTGCTGTGGGTGGACCGGTACGGCAACGCGCAACTCAACGTGGGGCCCGACGATCTGCCGGCGGCGTTCGGCGACCGGGTGATGTTGCGCTCCAGTGCACCGACCGATCCGACGGGGGGCACCACCCGCACGGCGACGCGGGCGGTGTCGTTCGCCGAACTGGCCGGCGGTGCAGTGGGGCTCGTACTCGACTCGTCGGGGCTGCTGGCGGTGGCGATGGACCAACGGTCGGCAGCCGAGGAGCTCGGCCTCGACGTCGGCGACCAGGTCACGATCACCGCCGCCGCCGACGATGCGGGCATCACCCAGCCGGTCGGGTCCCCACGCCGGCGGTAGCCTGGTCGCATGCGGCCTGCCACCACCTTGACGCTCGGACTGCTCCTGCTGGTGATCCTCGTCGCCGGCACCGTGTCGTTGCTGCAGCTCTGACCGGCCACGAACGCCGTCCCGCGCACCACGGTCCTGCCCGGGGCGGGATGGTTCGACGTGCCGAGCAGCTGATGCGGTGACCCCGGTCACGCACTACGCTGGCCCTCCGGGGAGCGACTCTCTCCGAGGGGGACACGATGAACATCGCACACATCATCGACGGGCATTCGCAGGACCATCCGGCACTCATCTGCTCCGGCCGGACCACCACCTACGCGCAACTGCGCGAGCAGGTCGCCCGCTTCCGGGGCGGGCTGGCGTCGCTCGGGGTCGGCGACGGCGACCGGGTGGCGTTGCTGCTCGGCAACAACCCCCACTTCGTGGTGGCGTATCTCGCCGCAGCCGGGCTCGGCGCGGTGACCGTGCCGCTCAATCCCACCAGCCCCAGCCCGGAGCTCCAGGCCCAACTCGCCACCGTCGATCCGAAGGTGGCCGTCGTCGAGCGCCAGAGCTCGTCCTCGTTCCATCACGTCGACCGCGCCGTGATGCCCTCGTTGGCGGCGGTGGTGAGCGCCGAAGCGGGTGCCGCCTCGTCCGACGACATCGGCTTCGACGAGCTGACCGCTGTCGATCCGGTCGAGGCCGTCGACGTCGATGCCGATCACGTCGCCGTGCTGATGTTCACGAGCGGCACCGCCGGGTCCCCGCGAGCGGCGATGCTGAGCCACCGCAACCTGCTCGCCAACATCGAGCAGAGCCGGACGGCCGACGGTCACATCGACCACCACGACGTCATCTACGGCGTCCTGCCGACGTACCACATCTTCGGTCTCAACGTGGTGGTCGGTCTCGGGCTGGCCGTCGGCGCCACCGTACTGCTCGTGCAACGGTTCGATCCGGCCACCGCCGCGCAGTCGATCATCGACCGTGGCGTCACGGTGATGCCGGGTGCGCCGGCGCTGTGGTCGGCCTTCGCCCACTTCGACGACCTCGACCCGAACACCTTCGCCGGCGTCCGCCTGGCGCTGTCCGGTGCCTCACGGCTGTCGCTCAACGTCGCGCAGCAGATGCGCGAACGGTTCGGTGTGGAGATCCGCGAGGGCTACGGGCTCACCGAGGCGTCGCCGATCGTCACCACGTCCACCGGTGCCCCGGTGCGCCCCGGTTCGGTCGGACGGGTGCTGTCCGGCGTGGAACTGCGGCTCGTGAACGACAACGGCGAGGCACTCGTGGGCGACGTCGGCGAGGTCTGGGTGCGCGGCGACAACGTCTTCCTCGGCTACTACGACGATCCCGAGGCGACCGCTGCCGTGCTCACCGACGACGGATGGCTGATGACCGGTGACATGGCCACCACCGACGACGACGGATACCTGTACCTGGTCGATCGCCGCAAGGACCTCATCATCGTCTCGGGTTTCAACGTCTTTCCCGCCGAGGTCGAGGAGATGCTGGTCACCCATCCGCTCGTCGCCGAGGCGGCCGTGGTCGGCGTCCCGCACCCGCACACCGGTGAGGCCGTGAAGGCCTATGTGGTGGCCACTCCCGACGCCGACACCGACGAAGAGACGCTCGTGGAGTACTCCCTCGACCACCTGGCGCGCTACAAGTGTCCGTCGAAGGTGATCTTCGTCACCGAACTCCCGCGCAATGCCTCGGGCAAGGTGCTGCGCCGCGGTCTCGACGACGCACTGCGCGTCGGCCTCGCCCCTGCCTGAGGGCTTGTTCCCGGCAAGGGGGCGGGTCGTCGTGTCCAGTCCGGATCCGTGACATGCGTCCGGCCCTGTTCGTCCGGCAGGCTTTGTGAAAACGTGCACGAGCGGCTTAACGTGGAGATCCCATGGCCGGCCAGCGCACACGTCGACGCATTCCCGAGGCCACCGTGGCGCGCCTGCCCGTCTACCTCCGGATCCTGTCCGAGCGGTTCGAGTCCGGTGTGTCGAACATGTCGTCGGAGGAACTCGCCGATGCCGCCGGTCTCAACGCCGCCAAGGTGCGCAAGGACCTCAGCTATCTCGGCAGCTACGGCACCCGGGGCGTGGGGTACGACGTCGAGTTCCTCGTCTACCAGATCCGCCGGGAGCTGGGCCTCACCCACGACTGGCACGTCGTGATCGTCGGCGCCGGCAACCTCGGTCAGGCGCTCGCCGGCTACGGCGGATTCGGCGAACGCGGCTTCCCGGTGGGTGGCATCGTCGACGTCGACGAGTCGAAGATCGGAACGGTCGTCGGTGGTGTGCGTGTGCGTCACGTCGATGAGCTCGCCCAGGTCGTGCGGTCACGGAACATCTCCATCGGGGTGATCGCCACCCCCGGAATCGCTGCACAGGACGCCGCCGACGCGCTGGTCGCCGCCGGTGTCACGAGCCTGCTCAACTTCGCCCCCGCCGTGATCAGTGCACCGCACGGGGTGAGCGTCCGCAAGGTCGACCTCGCCGTCGAACTGCAGATCCTCAGCTACTACGAGCAGCGACGCGCCACCGCCGCGTCCACGAGCACGCTCCGCGCCGTTCCCGGCGAGCGGGGTCGGGGCGCCAGCGCCTAGGGTGGTCCTGCCATGTCGATTCTGGTCATCGGGGTCAATCACCGCAGCAGCCCGCTGTCGCTGCTCGAACGCGTCACCGTGGCGCCCGAACACCTCGGCAAGGCCGTCGCCGGTCTGGCCCAGCGCGACAACGTCCGTGAAGCCGCCGTGCTGTCCACCTGCAATCGCATCGAGGTGTACGTCGTCGCCGAGCGCTTCCACGGCGCCTACGGCGACGTCCGCGACTTCCTCTGCGAACTGGGCGACCTCACCGTCGAGGAACTCACGCCGCACCTGTACAGCCAGCACGATGCCGCTGCGGTCAACCACCTGTTCGAGGTGGCAGCCGGCCTCGACTCGGCCGTGCTCGGCGAGAGCGAGATCCTCGGCCAGGTCCGTGGCGCCTGGGAGACCGCCCAGCGAGAAGGCGGCGCACGTTCCACACTGAACCTGCTGTTCCGCCGGGCCGTGGCCACCGGAAAGCGGGCGCGCACCGAGACGGGCATCGGTCGGGGTACGGCGTCGATCAGCCATGCGGCTGTCGAGATGATGACCGACGTCACCGGCGACATCAGCGGCAAGCGGGTGCTCGTCGTGGGTGCCGGCTCGATGGGCGAGGGCGTGGCGGTCGCACTGCACCGCGCCGGCGGTGCCGACATCCTCGTCGCCAACCGCTCGGCCGACCGCGGCAGCACGCTCGCCGACCGCGTCGACGGCGTCGCCGTCGGATTCGATCGCCTCGACGAAGCGATCGGCGCCGCCGACCTCGTCGTGGCCTGCACCGGGTCCGGCGAACCGGTCCTCACCTGCGAGCTGATCGAGTCCGCCCGTGCCCGCAACAGCCGCCCGCTGCACATCGTCGACATCGCCGTGCCGCGCGACGTCGCGCCGGCGGTCGCCGAGCTTCCGGGCGTGACGGTGTCTGACCTCGACGACCTCCGCGACTGGGCCGACCGTGGTCTCGCCCACCGTGCCGGGGAAGCCGAGCGGGTCCGGTCGATCGTGGGTGACGAGGTCGAGGAGTTCCTCGTCGAGGTCACCGCACGCCAGGCCGCTCCGCTGGTGGCATCGATGCGCGAGGCAGCCGACCGGGTCCGCGCCGCCGAGCTCGAACGTTTCGCCTCGCGGCTGTCGGGTCTCGACGACGCCGACCGTGACACGGTCGAGGCGCTCACCCGTGCCATCGTGGCCAAGCTGCTGCACGAGCCGTCGGTACGGCTGAAGACCCAGGCCGGCACCCCGCAGGGCGAGCGCAACGCAGCAGCGGTGCGCGATCTGTTCGACATCGGCTGAACACCACCGTGTCGACGCCGGTCCGTCCGCCGCTCCGCCTGGCCACCCGCGGGTCGCGTCAGGCCATGGCGCAGTCCACCACGGTTGCCGATGCCATCCGGGCGGCAACGGGTCGAGGGGTCGAGCTGGAGCTCGTGGAGACCACCGGTGACGTACGCCAGGACGTTCCTCTCCACGTGATCGGCGGGCAGGGCGTGTTCGTGAAGGAGGTGCAGCGAGCAGTGCTCGACGGACGTGCCGACCTCGCCGTGCACTCGGCCAAGGATCTCCCGTCGCAGCCGGCCGACGGGCTCGCCATCGCTGCCTTCTGCGAACGACGGAACCCGGCCGATGCGCTGGTGGGTGCCGGCCTCGACTCGCTGCCCGACGGGGCCACCGTGGCCACCGGCTCCGTGCGGAGACGGGCACAGCTGGCACGCGTCCGCCCCGATCTCGAGTTCGTCGAGCTGCGCGGCAACATCGACACCCGGCTGTCGAAGATCCCCGCCGGTGGTGCCATCGTGATGGCGGTGGCAGCCCTGCAGATCCTCGGCCTCACCGACCACATCGACGACGAGCTCGACGTCGAGACGTTCGTGCCCGCCGTCGGGCAGGGCTCCGTGGCCGTCGAGTGCCGCAGCGACGACTCCGACACCGCCGCTGCGCTGGCAGCGATCGATCATGCGGCGACCCGCCGTTCCGTGGAGATCGAACGGGCCTTCCTGGCCGAGCTCGGGTCGGGTTGTTCGCTCCCGGTCGGGGCGCACGTCCGCGACGACGTGCTGCACACGTTCCTCGCCGATCTCGACACGGGTGAGTCGGTGGTCGACCGGGTGCGGCTCGCCGGCAGCCTCGACGCCGATCGCGAGTCGGCCCGTTCCGCCGCCCGCTCGTCCCACATGTCCCTGGGCTGAGCCGGTGAGCTCCCCACTCGCCGGACGCCGCATCCTGGTGACCCGGGAGCGCCCCGGCGATCTGGGTGCGATGCTCGCCGCTCGCGGTGCCGAGGTGGTCCACGTCCCGCTCATCCGGATCGTCGAAGCGTCCGACGGCGGGTCGTCGCTGCGGCGCGAGCTCGACCGGCTCGACGGCTACGACTGGCTCGTCGTCACGTCGGTTCCGGGCGCTGAGCGCGCGGGCCCCGCCGCGCACAGTGGTCGTGTACGACTCGCTGCGGTCGGCTCGACCACGGCGCGGATGCTCGCCGATCTGGCCGGTCGACCGGTCGACCTGATCCCCCCGATCCAGCGGGCGACGGCGCTGGCGGAGGCGCTGATCGAGGTGGCGGGCTCCGATGCCCGACGCATCCTCGTGGCTCAGGGAGATCTCGCCGAGGGCACGCTCGTCGGCATGCTCACCGCTGCGGGCCATGTGGTCACCGCCGTGGAGGCCTATCGCACGGTCCTCCGGCATCCCCAGCCCGAGGAGGTGGCCGATGTCGACGCACTGGCGCTGGCGAGCGGCTCGGCGGCACGGGCGTGGGCGGAGGCCGTCGGGACGGCGACCCCACCGGTGGTGGTCGCCATCGGGCCCACCACCGCCCGCGTCGCCCGGGAGCACGGGCTCAAGGTCACCGCCGTCGCTGCCGATCATTCCCTTGAAGGACTCGTGACGGAACTCGAACGACAGCTTGGTGATCAACCGTCGTAGGGTGCATCGGTGAACCACCGGTGACGTGCGGGTTCGTCGTCCGGTGTCACGCCGTCGGACCTGCAAGAATCGGACATCGTCGGATGGGAGCGAGGAGGAAAGTGGTCAGGAGGAGCGGGCGGCGACGCATGTTGGTCGCTGCGTCGAGCATGCTCGGTGCCGGGCTGATCCTCAGCGCAGGCACCGCCGGCGTCGACGCGCGCCCCATCGTCCTGCTCGACCAGGCCGAGCCTGCTCCTCTGGCCGTGCCGGCCGGCACCATCGGCGACGGCATCGGCTCGCATGCGACGGTGTCGGGAGACGGTCGCATCGTGGCGTACCAGGGTCGCCCCCCTGCACCCGCCGATGCCGAGAGCCCCACCGATTCCCGGGCCTCGACGGTGTACGTCACCGACCGCGAGACCGGCCTGACCAACGAGATCACGTCCGTCCCCGCGGGTGTGCGGGCGGGCAACTCCGTGCACCCCGTGGTGGCCGGCGACGGCTGCTCCATCGCCGTGGTGACCGAACTGCAACTCGACGTGTTCCGTGACGACGACACCGGCAACCGCTGGGACGTGTACCGCACCAAACTTCCGCACTGTGCGGGGAGCGACGGTGGCTGGGAACTGGTGTCCGTCGACCCGGAGGGTGATTCGCTGGCTCGCGACGACGTGCTGCCCACCGATGCACCCGCGCTCTCGCGCAACGGCACGGTCGTCGCCTACACCCATCCCGCCGGTCACCTGTTCGACGGTGACGGCCTCACGGCGGTCACCGTCGTCGACCTCTCGCTGGCCGCCTCCGACCCGAACCGCGCGGCACTGGCGGCGGGAACGCCGATCGCCGCCCCCGACACCCAGTTCGTGCACGGCGGCATCGATCAGCCGGCGTTGTCCGGTGACGGCCGCTACCTCGCCTTCCGATCCGATGCGTTGTCGTCCGACGCCGTCGCCGGGTGGGGCTCGGGTGAAACACCGGGCGGGCCTGCCACCCGCCAGGTCTTCGTGTGGGACCGCGACGAACCCGACCCGTTCCTCGCCGTACGCCTCGTGTCGTCGCGGCCCGACGGCGAGCCGTCGGCGTTCGGGGCTTCCGAGCCCGCGCTGTCGCGCGACGGCGGTGTCGTCGCGTTCACCTCGACCGATCCGGGGCTCGTTCCCGCAGTGCTCCCACCGTGCGCCGACGGTTGCCCGTCCCAGGTGTATCGGCTCGACCGTGACGTCGACGACAACGGTTGGCTCGACGAGGCCGGACGGACCCGGCTGTCGCTCGTGAGCAGCGTGCCCGGTACCGAGCCGGTGGTGGCGGGAACGGCGCCGTCGTTCCGTCCCACGCTCTCCGCCGACGGGCAGCTCGTGGCGTTCGTCTCCAAGGCACCGAATCTCCAGTTGATCCGGGCATCGAGCGGCGGAGAGGCCACCGACGGCGACGTGTTGGTCGCCGATGCCCGCACGGGCGACCTCCGCCGGGTGGCCGTCTCGGCCGACGGTGTGCGGCCCACGCTGGCCGCTCATTCCCGACCGGGGCTCAGCGACACGGGTCGCACCACGGTGTTCGACACGCTCGCTGCGAGCCAGATCGTCCCGGGCTCGCCCGCTGGGCGCCAGGTGGTGGCGATCTCCACCGAGCCCACCCTGTCGCTGCCCGACGTGGACCTCGGAACCACGCTGGTCGGGCTGGAGAGCGACGAGTGGTACGTGGCCGTGATCAACAACGGGCCGACGTCGTTCGTGCCGTCCGTGGTCACGGTGTCCGACGGTCGATTCGCCGTCAACGAGGAGACGAGCACCTGCACGTTCGGCGCGCCGGTGCCTCCCGGTGGCGACTGCACGGTGTTGCTCACGTTCACTCCCTCCGCACCCGGACCGGTGTCGGCAGAGTTGCGTGTCGCCGAGGAGGGGTTCGAGGCGATCGCCGTGTCGTCACGTGTGTCGGGAGCCGGTGGCGATCCGACGCTGCGCACCAACCCGGCGGGCGCCGATCTCGGACAGGTCGACATCGGTGACACGAGCGGGGAGTTCGTGTTCGACGTGGAGAACATCTCGCCGCTGGTCCCCACCGAGATCGTGTCGATCGAGGTCGGTGGCACGCACGCCGGCGACTTCGCCGTCGCAACCGAGAGTTGCATCACACGACCGCTCAACCCTCGCTCGACGTGCAGCGTCGGCATCACGTTCTCGCCGACGGAACCCGGCCGTCGGGTGGCGCTCGTGGAGATCACCACCGTGACCGGCCAGTACACGGCGATGGTCGCCGCGGGTGATGCCCGTTACGACCCCGAACTCAAGCTGCTGGTCGACGAGATCGAGGCCGGCGGCGCATTCGTCGCCGGCGGCACCGGATATCCCGCCGAGACCGAGCTGTCGATCGTGTTCGGGGATGGTTCAGGCGAGAGGGTCACGGCGGTCACCAACGCCGACGGTGCCTTCCTGGTGGAGGTGCCCGTGTCACCCGACGAGCGTGGTGGTCAGCGCACCATCGTGGTGCAGTCGCCCGACGGCACGGCTGCCAGCACGCCGGTCGACGTGGTCGAACAGCGCACCGAACCGATCGGCATGCCCGGCTTCGGCCTCGGCGGCTGACCCCCTCTTCGTTTGCGTGACGTTTTCTTCGGGGCGTCCCGACATTTCCGTCACGCAAACGTGGTGAGGAAGTCGGTCGGGGGAGGGTCAGACCTCGTCGATCTCGATGCGGTTGCCGCCGATGTTGATCGCGTTCGT
>Ga0102928_1000758_pt1 | contig 20828 bp, 16 predicted proteins | sample SalPonR1_B_D1_MG_FD_78504 | JGI IMG/M metagenome (GOLD analysis project Ga0102928, IMG submission 78504) | Salt pond soil microbial communities from South San Francisco under conditions of wetland restoration - Salt Pond MetaG R1_B_D1_MG | ecosystem: Environmental > Aquatic > Marine > Intertidal...
ATTTATTATTAGGAGATGACAATGAGATTAGGGATTGATGTGGGATCAACGACAGTTAAGCTGGTCTTATTAAATGAAGAGGATGAGATCGTTTATTCAAAGTACGAAAGGCATATGTCAAACGTATTTAATAAGGTTACTCAGCTTTTAAATGAACTATATAAAGAATATGGTGATTTAAATCTTACTGCAGTAATTACTGGTTCTGGGGGATTAACGCTTTCTGAAATTCTTAATATAGATTTTGAGCAGGAGGTTATTGCCTGTAGTGAGGCAGTGCAAACAATTATCCCAGAGACAGAAATAGTAATTGAACTCGGGGGAGAAGATGCTAAGATTACTTTCTACGGAGCCACTATAGAACAAAGGATGAATGGAACTTGTGCAGGGGGCACAGGGGCATTTATTGACCAAATGGCAGTGTTATTAAATACTGATGCAGAAGGTTTAAATGAATATGCAAAAAGCTATTCAATAATATATCCAATTGCGGCCAGATGTGGTGTGTTTGCTAAAACAGATTTACAGCCACTTATTAATGACGGGGCAGCACATGAGGACCTTTCTGCTTCTATTTTTCAAGCTGTAGTTAATCAAACCATATCAGGTCTTGCTTGTGGGCATACGATTAAAGGCAAGGTGGCATTTTTGGGTGGTCCTTTAACATATCTTTCAGAACTTAGAAAAAGATTTGTAGAAACCCTAAAATTGACTGATGATGAAGTCATTTTCCCTGAAAATTCAAAATATTTTGTAGCTTTAGGAGCAGCTTATATATCTAAAAACAGGGAAGAAAGAAGCTTAGGGGATATAATAAGTACTTTTGAAAATACAGATAGAAAACTTTTAGCAGTGGCCAAATATTTAGATCCACTTTTTAAAGATAAAGAAGAGTATGATGCATTTAAAAAAAGGCATGCTAAAGCAAAGATAAATAGAAAAGAATTAGACAGTATAAAAGGTCCAGTATTTTTAGGTATAGATGCAGGGTCAACTACAACTAAAGGGGCATTAATTGATGAGAATAAAAACCTGCTTTATGAATACTATTCAGGTAATCAAGGAAACCCTTTGGGTGTGGTAAAGAAAATCTTAACTGAGCTATATAGTAAATTGCCTGAAAACGCATATATCGGAAAAGCTGTGGTTACTGGATATGGCGAAAAACTAGTTAAAACGGCATATAAAATGGATATGGGTGAAATTGAAACAATGGCCCATTATAAGGCTGCAGATGAGTTTTGGCATGGAGTGGATTTCATACTTGACATTGGAGGTCAAGACATGAAATGCATGAGAATTAAAGATGGTGCAATATATAATATTATGCTTAATGAAGCATGCTCCTCGGGTTGTGGTTCATTTATTGAAACTTATGCAAAATCAGTTGAAATGGAACCCTCAGAATTCGCTAAGGAAGCAATAAAAGCAGAAAATCCTGTGGATTTAGGAACCAGATGTACAGTATTTATGAATTCTAAGGTTAAGCAGTCACAAAAAGAAGGCGCAACAATAGGTGATATATCAGCTGGTTTATCTTATTCAGTGATTAAAAATGCCTTATATAAGGTAATTAAACTTAGAAACCCTGAAGAAACTGGTGAAAAAGTAGTAGTGCAAGGTGGAACCTTCTTAAATGAAGCGGTACTTAGAAGCATTGAATTAATACTTAATAAAGACGTTGTTAGACCTGATATTGCAGGTATAATGGGAGCTTTCGGAGCTGCGATTATTGGTCGAAATTCATATAAGTTGGGAGAGAGATCATCTTTAGTCACTTTGGAAGAATTGGAAAACTTCACAGTTGAAACTACAAATAGACGCTGCAACGGCTGCGAAAACAGATGCATACTTACCATATCTAAATTTGCTGATGGTAGCAGATATATTACGGGAAATAGATGTGAAAAGGGTGCTGGTGGGGTAAACGAATATAAAGATGTGCCTAATCTTTATGAAGAAAAATATAAAATGCTTTTTGATCGAGAAGTCTTATCAGACAATGATGCAAAAAGAGGTATTATTGGTATTCCTAGAGTATTAAATATGTTTGAGGACTATCCATTTTGGCATGGTTTCTTTACAAGCCTAGGTTTTAGAATAGAGCTCAGTCCAAATAGCAGTAAAACCATATATGAGATGGGGATGGATAGTATACCATCAGATACAGCTTGTTATCCAGCTAAAATAGTCCATGGGCACATTAAATGGTTATGCGAGCAAGGGGTAAAAAGGATATTTTATCCATGCATAAATTATGAAAAGTCAGAAGATAATAGTGCTCCAAACCACTATAATTGCCCAATAGTAGCAACTTATCCAGAGGTCGTTGATAAGAATATGATTGAATTATTTATGGCTAATAATGTTGAATACTATCATCCCTTTGTACCTTATGATGATGATAATAACATGGTGGAAGAACTTTTTAAGTTCTTTAGTGGTAAAAGGAAAATTGACTTAGAAGCTATAAATAACATTAAGAAAACCTATAATTATGAGGAAGATGCTAAAGGTTATTCTCTGTTTAAAGAGAATATATCAAAAGCTGAATTAAAAGAAGCTATTAAAAAAGGTAGGGAAGAATATAAAGAGTTTAAACATCAAATAGAAAATCGAGGGAAAGAAGTCTTAAACTATATAAAAGAAAACGATAAAAAGGCAGTTGTATTATCGGGAAGGCCTTATCATTTGGACCCTGAAATCAATCATGGAATAGACAAGATGATAAATTCCTTTGATTTGGCTGTTTTGACGGAGGATTCAGTTATAGCTCATATGAATATTGATAGACCTATAAGAGTATTAGATCAGTGGATGTATCACTCTAGACTTTATAAAGCGGCCAAATTCGTAGGTAAAAGGGAAGATGTGGAATTAATTCAATTAAATTCCTTTGGGTGTGGGCTTGATGCAGTTACAACTGACCAAGTTGAAGAAATTCTAAATAAGCAAAATAAGCTTTATACCGTATTAAAAATAGATGAAGGTTCCAATTTAGGTGCTGCGAAAATAAGGATTAGATCTTTAAAAGCAGCTATCCTAGAAAGAGACAACAATGATGTGCATGTCAAAAAAGCAAATACCCATCATGAAAGGGTGTTATTTGGAAAGGATATGAAGAAGGATTATACTTTGTTAATACCTCAAATGTCTCCTATTCATTTTCAATACTTTGTATCTATAATGGAGGCAGAAGGCTACAACGTTGAATTGCTGCCAGCTTCAACAAAGGGTTCAGAGGAAGAAGGTTTAAGGTATATAAATAATGATGCATGTTATCCTACTATAGTAACTTTAGGCCAGATGATAGCAGCGCTTAAATCTGGTAAATATGATTTAAATAAGGTTGCAGTATTTATGTCACAAACAGGTGGGGGCTGTAGAGCAAGTAATTATGTATCATTACTGAGAAAAGCTTTGAAAGATTTGGATATGGAGCAAGTACCTGTAATTTCATTTAATGCAGGGGGCCTTGAAACAAATCCTGGATTTAAAATAAGTGCTAAAATGGGTATAAGATTGGTATATGCAGTGCTTTATGGCGATTTATTCATGAGGCTACTATATCAGACTAGACCTTATGAAGTTGAAAAAGGTTCGGCAAATGCAATAGTGGATAGTTGGTTTGACAGGATAAATGAAAATGTAATGAATTTAAATCCTAGAACCTTTAGAAAAAATGTTAGAGAAATTATTGTTGAATTTGACGAACTACCTTTAAGAGATATTAAGAAACCGAGAGTTGGAGTGGTAGGTGAAATATTAGTTAAATATCACCCTAATGCAAACAATTATATAGTTGATCTAATTGAAGAAGAAGGAGGGGAAGCTGTAGTTCCCGACTTCATGGATTTCTTTATGTATGGTATGCATAGTAAGAAATTCAATTATCATAATCTTACAGGAACTTATAATAATATGATTTTTAATGGGCTGGGTATTAAAGCTGTAGAATTCTATAGAAAACCTATAAGAAGGGCTTTAAGAAAGAGTAAAAGATTTAGTGAAGGTGGAAGGATAGAAGAAATAGCAGAAAAAGCTTCAAACATAATTTCCATAGGGAATCAATGTGGCGAAGGTTGGCTACTGACCGGTGAAATGGTTGAGCTTATAGACTCTGGTGTAAAAAATATAATTTGTTTACAACCTTTTGCATGTTTACCAAATCATGTTACAGGTAAAGGTATGATTAAATCACTAAGAAATTATGATAAAGAAGCTAATATAGTGGCTATAGATTATGACCCAGGTGCTAGTAATGTTAACCAACTGAACAGAATAAAACTTATGATGGCCAATGCTTTTAAGAATATGTACTAGGTTGAAATCTATAGTATTTTAAGGTATAATAAATAAAAAGACGATTTAAGGAGGTGTCTCGATTGGGAAGACACGGAACTATTGCTGGCAGAAAAGCAGCGCAGGATTCCAAAAGAGCAGCGATGTTCACAAAATATTCAAGAGTTATTACACTAGCAGCAAAATCAGGAGGTGATCCTGAGTATAATGCAACACTTAGACTCGCCATAGAAAAGGCGAAGACGTTTGGAGTACCAAACGATAATATTAATAGAGCTATTAAAAAAGGTACTGGTGAATTATCAGGTGAAACTTATGAAGAATTATCTTTTGAAGGCTATGGGCCATCTGGAGTTGCTATAATAGTTGAGGCGCTAACTGATAACAAAAATAGAACAGCCGCATTTGTAAGGTCAACATTTGATAAGCATGGTGGTAATTTAGGTGCTCCTGGTTGCGTATCATATATGTTTGCTAGAAAAGGTTTAATCTACATAGAAAAAACTTATGAGATAAATGAAGATGAAGTTTTAATGGTAGTATTAGATGCTGGTGCAGAAGATATGAAAGTTAATGAAGATAGTTTTGAAATAATCTGTGAACCTTCATTATTTAATGATATTCATAAAGCAATAGGTGATGCAGGCTATGATATAGCTGAAGCTGATATGGAATATTTACCTTCTATTGAAGCTAAACCTACTGAAGAACATGATATATCTAAATTAAAAAAGTTAGTTGATCTGTTGGAAGACAATGATGATGTTCAAAAAGTGCATACTAATTGTGAAGACAGTGTATTTGAATAATAATTTACCCCTGAGATATGCGTTGAGATATCTTAATTGAACCTACATGTATTTTCCGGGAATCCGGAGTTTCGCTGAAGGCTGCCAAGCCTCCTTAGAGTGGAAGGCAAAAACAGTGAACAGGATACCCACCTTATCTTTAGATAGGGCGTCAATTAATAATCTTGACGGTATTTCGGGCTATTATTGCATAAAACCTTGATTATAGATGGGTTTTATGCTATATTTTTTTTGGACTTGATTCTTAGAACAGGTACTAAAATGGCATAAGCCCGAAAGAGGAAAAAAATGAATAATAAACCAGTTAGCGTAAATGCAGTAATCAAGCAGCTTACGGTTAGGGGTATGGTTATCGGTGGTATAGGAGCAGTAATTATTACAATGAGCTCAATGTTTGTAGCACTGAAACTAAGTTCCTTACCATGGCCTATAATGTTTGTAGCACTTATTTCAATGTTTTCACTAAAAGCACTTGGAAATACCAATTTGAATGAAATCAATGTAACCCACACAGCAATGTCTGCTGGAGCTATGGTTTCTGGTGGATTGGCATTTACTATACCAGGTATTTGGATATTAAGACCAGATGCAGAGCCCGATTTTTTAATACTATTAATAGTATCTATTGGAGGAACAATCTTAGGTCTTATTTTTACTGCCTTAATCAGAAAATACTTTGTAGAAACCAAAGAACTTCCATATCCAATGGGTCAGGCAGCAGCAGAAACTTTAACAGTTGGTGATGAAGGTGGTTCCAAGGCAAAGCTTTTATTTATAACAATAATTCTGTCAGGTCTATTTGCACTGCTTAGGGATTGGTTCCATAAAATACCTGCGGTTTTAATGAATCAAAAAATGGTATCATATGGTTCCTTAGGAGGAATTTGGCTATCACCGATGCTAATTGCAGTTGGATATATAATAGGACCTGTGGCCATAAGTGTTTGGTTTTTAGGAGCAATGATAGGTGATTTTGGCGTACTTATAGGAAGCCAAATTACAGGAATATTTGACTACGCTCAAGCAAATGCATTTAAACAGTCCCTAGGAATTGGTCTTATGGTAGGAACGGGAATAGGAATTTTAATAAAAGGAATACTTCCAAAGGCTAAGGAAATATTTGGTGGCATGTTTAGTGAAGAGGCAGGAGATTCTATAATTAAAATGCGATGGGCTCCCATTGTAATGGCATTATTAGCATTTATTTTTTCAATATTTTTAAACCTAGGAGCAGTGGCATCGGTTATAACTATATTAGGGGTTTGGTTTGCAACAGCCATGTCAGCACAATGCGTAGGTCAGTCTGGTATTAACCCTATGGAAATATTCGGAATACTTGTATTAATTGCCGCCAAAGCCGTAAGTAATATAGGTGATGTTGAAGCATTTTATGTGGCAGCAATAGTAGCAGTGGCATGTGGTCTAGTGGGGGATGTCATGAATGACTTTAAAGAAGGATATATTCTTAAGAGTAATTCCAAAGCTCAGTGGATTGCAGAATGCATAGGTGGGATAATAGGTGCAGTGGTATCAGTTGTTACTTTATATATAATTTTTAAAGCCTATGGTGGAGGAGTTATAGGTAGCGAGGCTTTCCCAGCAGCTCAAGCAGCAGCAGTGGCATCTATGGTAGGCGGAATATCAAATATGACTGCATTTTTAATAGGGATGTTTGCCGCCACTTTACTCTATTTTATTAATTTCCCAGTAATGACATTAGGTCTTGGAGTTTATCTACCATTTTATTTAAGTGCCACGGCATTTATGGGCGGAATTATAAGACTTATACTGGATAAAAAAGTAAAAAGTCCTAAGGTTTTTGAAAATGGCAATATAATCGCTTCTGGCTGTTTAGCAGGAGAAGCTATAATAGGAGTAGTAATAGCAATTATGGTTGCTATTTCTGCAATATAATATGAATAAACAAGGCTAATAATGCTAAAAAAGCCTTGAAAATCGGGGATTCATATGGTAAAATCAATTAGATAAATATTTAACAAAGAGGAGTTGAAATGAAGAAAAAAATTATATTAGCGTTACTGTTAATTACTTTACTACTAACTAGTTGTGGTGCACAAGAAGAAGTTACTACTGGCATAAAAGTATCAGCGCTTAAAGGCCCAACAGGTATGGGCCTTGTTAAAGTTATGAGTGATGCTAAAGATGGTGCGGTTAATGGAAATGAATTTGAATTTACAGTATCTGGCTCCATTGATGAAGTTGTAGCTATGATATCCAGCGGACAGACAGATTTAGCATGTGTTCCCGCAAATCTTGGAGCAGCTTTATATAATAAAACGGATGGTAACCTAAATGTCCTTGCTGTAAATACTTTAGGAGTTATTTATATATGCGAAAATGGTAATAACATAAATAGTTTAGAAGATTTAAGTGGGAAGAAAGTAATTGCCAGTGGTAAAGGGGCAACTCCAGAATACTGCCTAAATTATATCTTAGATGCAAATAATATTAATGATGTTAATATAGAGTGGAAAAGCGAACATTCTGAGTGTGCTGCAGTTTTAGCTTCGACTGAAGATAGTATTGCAATGATTCCTCAGCCTTTTGTTACGACATCTATGATGCAAAATGAAGATATAACTATTGCCATTGACTTGACTGATGAATGGGATAAGGTTAATACTGAAAGTACATTAATTACAGGAATTATTGTGGGAAATAAAGAGTTTATAGAAAATAATCAACAAGCAGTTAATGCTTTTTTACAAAGCTATGAAGAAAGCGTTAACTATGTAAATAATGAAATTGAAGATGCAGCAAAATTAATAGGTGAATTTGAAATATTACCTAAAGCTGCTGCAGAGATTGCTATACCTAAATGTAATATAGTATGTATAACAAATGAGGAAATGAAAACTAAGCTTAGTGGTTATCTTACTGAACTATACAACCAAAACCCAGCTGCAGTCGGTGGAGCAATACCCGAAGAAGATTTCTATTACATAGGTAAATAGGTGAAAGATGGATCGTAAATACAAAATAAAGGTATGGGCTATAATATTTTGGTTAATACTATGGGAAAGTGTTGCATATTTTAATAGCGACAACTTTCTCTTTGTTTCTATATTTGAGATTCTAAAAAGGTTTTATGAACTGGCCTTAACTGAACCTTTTTGGAATGCAGTATTGACTTCTTCTGTGAAAATACTAATGGGGATATTTTTATCATTTATGTTAGCAATAATAACCGCGCCTTTAGCATATAGGTTTATTAGGTTTAAAGAATTACTAAATCCATTATTAATTACAATAAAATCAGTACCTGTGGCTTCATTTATAATATTCGCTTTGGTATTCATATCATCTTCAAAATTATCAATATTAATATCTCTTCTTATAGGATATCCAATAATATATACTAATATTTTAAATGGCATGGAAGATGTGGATGTTAAAATGCTTGAGATGGCAAAAATTTTCAATATTACCGGATTAAAAAAAATTATCTATATATTTGTGCCATTAATTAGGAATGATTTCAAATCTGGACTAAATCTTGCAGTTGGCATGTGCTGGAAAGCAGGAGTTGCCGCTGAAGTAATAGGTATACCGATTGGAACATTAGGAGAAGGGCTTTATATATCAAAGCTACAACTAGACACTGCAGGAATAATGGCGTATACATTATCCATAGTTATACTTAGTATAATATTTGAAAAATTAATTGTTAAATCTTTTGATATTACAATGGAAAGAATTGTGAGGTGATTTAATGATTAGTGTTGATAAATTGACAGTTAAATATGGAGAAAAACAAGTATTAAATAACTTCTCATGTGAAATAGCTTTAGGCAAGATTAACATACTTACAGGTAAATCAGGCGCAGGTAAAACTACGCTTTTGAACATACTCATGGGACTTAACGATTATTATACTGGTGAAATATATGGATTAAAGAATAATAAAATATCAGCTGTGTTTCAGGAAGATAGATTAATAGAAAACATGACAGTAAATAAAAATTTAACCATAGTAAATGATGACATGGAAAGGATAAACGCTGCACTTATAAATACAAATATGAATAATACTCTAAACAATAAAGTTAAAGAGTTATCAGGAGGCATGAAAAGAAGAGTATCTATAATTAGAGCTCTTATTACAGATTTTGATATATTAATACTTGATGAGCCCTTTGTGGGCATCGATATGGAAACATTAAACAGAGTAATAGAGTATACAAAAGAGGTTTGTAAAGGGAAAACTATAATAATTGCTTCCCATGATGAAAATGTTTATAAATATTTTGACAATTATAATATTATAAAGGTAAAGGAGAATAATTGTGGATAGGATTAAAATTGAACCACCTTCAAGGGCAGAACTGGCACTGGATCAAATCTATGAAACAGTAACCATGCGTGTTAATTCAGGAGCAGCAATACTATGCCCTGTTGACATGGTAACTGTATTTTTAAGACTTTGTCATGCCCAGTCCTGTGGTAAGTGTACACCATGCAGAGTAGGTATTGCACAACTTATCAACATGCTTGAAAAAATCATGGATGGCAAAGCTGACTATGGTACCTTAGAGTTGCTAGAGACTACGGCAGATACTATATATAATTCTTCGGATTGTGCAATAGGATTCAAAGCTGCTGAAGCGGTATTAAATAGCATTAATAGTTTTAGAGAAGACTATATTAGTCATATAGAAAATGACTGCTGTGCTTTTACTACTACTCAGGAAATTCCATGTCAGGCCAAATGTCCTGCTGGAGTAGAAGTTCCGGACTATATTGCGATGATAGCTGAGGGTAGATACGAGGATGCTATTAGAGTTATAAGGAAGGATAATCCGTTCCCTGCAGTGTGTGGATATGTTTGCGAGCATCCGTGCGAAACTAAATGTAGGCGTATACTAATTGATGATGCTGTTAATATCAGAGAACTAAAAAGATTTGCATGTGATAATGCAAATGAAGATATCGAACCTCCTAAGAAGTTCCCAAAAACTGATAAAAGGGTAGCTGTAATTGGGGGCGGGCCAGCTGGTCTTACTGCTGCATATTTCTTATCAATTATGGGACATAAGGTTGAAGTTTTTGAAAAGCATAAGAAACTTGGGGGTATGATGCGATATGGTATTCCTAGATACAGATTGCCTGCTAAGACTTTGGATGCTGATATAAATAATATTCTTAAAGTTGGTATAGATGTTCACTTGGGTTCCCAAATCGGTAGTGACGGCAATCCGGGCATAAGTAAATTAAGAGATGAATTTGACGCAGTATATATTGCAATAGGTGCCCATAGTGATAAAAAATTAGATGTGGAAGGTCGCAAGGGTGATAATGTTATTCCGGCGATTGACTTATTGGGAAGAATAGAAGATGGCGAAAAATATGATTTTACTGGAAAGAAAGTTTGCGTAATTGGCGGTGGTAATGTAGCCATGGATGCGGCTCGTACCTCAGTTAGATTAGGTGCTGAAAGCACTTCAATATTATATAGAAGAAGAAGACAAGATATGACAGCCCTTGAACCTGAAATCGATGGCGCAATTGCTGAAGGTTGCGAGTTAATAACTTTAATGGCACCTGAGAAAATTGATAGGGACGAAAATGGAAATATTGTAACTTTCTGTGCCAAAGGGCAGAGGGCAGGAATGCTTGATTCTTCAAATAGACCCATGCCAATACCATGTGGGCTTGAATCATTTAGATTTGAGTGTGACATAATAATAGTTGCAATAGGGCAAGCCATTGAATCTGATTACTTTGGCAAAAATAGTGTTCCCCTTGATAGGGATGCAATAGTTGCAAATGAAAAAGCTAATGTAGGAGAAATGGATGGTGTTTATTCAGGTGGTGACTGTGTAACAGGTCCTGCAACTGTAATAAAAGCTGTAGCAGCAGGCAAAGTAGCTGCTGCAAATATAGACAACTATTTGGGCTTTAACCACATCATTGAGCCAGAAATAGAAGCTCCTTATCCTGATATTGTAAATATTACTCCTTGGGGTAGGGCTAATGGTACGGAAAGATTAGCAAGAGTAAGAGCTAATGACTTTGATGCTGTTGAAAACGGCCTATCTTTAGATGAAGCCATAAAGGAAGCGCAAAGATGTATGAGATGCGACCATTATGGTTACGGAGCAGAGTGGAAAGATAGGAGGAAAAAATGGTAAATTTAACTATAGATAAAATGAACTTAAATGTACCTGAAGGTACTACCATATTGGAAGCGGCAAAGGTAATAGGTGTTGACATTCCTACACTTTGTTACTTGAAGAATGTTAACCAAACAGGCAACTGTAGAGTATGCCTTGTTGAAGTTGAAGGTGCTCAAAGGCTTGTGACTTCATGCAATACCGCGGTTCAAGAAGGCATGGTTATAAATACTCATTCAGAAAAGGTTAGAAAAGCAAGAAGAGTAAATGTGGAACTTCTATTATCAAACCATGAGGTAACTTGTACTTCTTGTGTGAGATCTGGTAACTGTGAATTGCAAAGATTGTCAAATGCTTTAGGTATAATTGATAATATCTATGAAAAGAAGATAGTAAAAAAGCCTTGGGATCAAGACTTTCCGCTTATAAGGGACAATGCTAAGTGTATAAGTTGTTTGAGATGTGTACAAGTATGTAACAACGTTCAAAACGTTGGGGTGTGGGATACTGTAAATAGCGGAGGAAAAACTTCCATTGGAGTGTTTGGGAATAAAAATATCAAAGAGTCCCACTGCGTCTTATGTGGACAATGCATAGTACATTGCCCAGTGGGAGCCTTGAGAGTTAGAGATGACACAGAAATATTAAGGGAAATGTTAAATGATGAAAGTAAATTTACTATAATTCAAATAGCACCTGCTGTAAGGACAGCCTGGGCTGAAGACCTTGGTATTAAACCTGAAGTTGCTACAATAGAAAGATTGATTACTGCCCTTAGAAGGATGGGAGCAGACTATATATTTGATACAACTTTTTCGGCAGATTTAACTATAATGGAAGAAGGCAAGGAATTTATTAATCTTCTTAATGAAGGAGATGAATCCAAATTTCCCCTATATACATCATGCTGCCCTGCATGGGTAAGCTTTGCAAAATCCAATTTCCCTAATTCAGTTAAACACCTATCAACTGCCAAATCGCCGCAGCAGATGTTTGGAACGATAATTAAAGAAGATGTTGCGAAAAACTTATGTATAGATAGAGAAAACATAAACGTTGTATCAATTATGCCATGTTTAGCAAAGAAGGGAGAATATGAGCTTCCCACAATGAAGACTAATGACGACCCCGATGTAGATTTAGTAATTACAACAAGGGAACTTGCTAGAATGGTTAAAGCTAGCTTCATTAACCCTGCAAAACTTGAAGAAGGGCAATTTGATAGAATACAAGGTGCAAATGTGGGTCAAGGAACTGGAGCAGGAGTAATATTTGGAGCCACAGGCGGAGTTATGGAAGCTGCGCTTAGAAGTGTATATGCCATATTAACTCATAAGAATCCGGATCCAACAAAATTCTATAATGTAAGACCAGTTGATGGAAATACGGGAATGAGAGAAGCTAGTATTGATATAGGTGACAAGACAGTAAATATTGCCATTGTAAGCGGCCTTGCCAACGCGAGAAAGCTTGTTGACTCCATTGAAAAAGGTGAAAAACACTATCACTTTGTAGAAATTATGGCATGCCCTGGAGGTTGTGTAGCAGGTGGAGGACAACCAATAAACCATGATTATGAGATATCACTTACTAGGGGATCAACACTGTATACATTGGATAGAAATGCTGATATGAGATTTAGTCACGAGAATCCTTCTATAATATCCTTATATGAGAGAAGGCCTGAAATATCTCATTTACTTCATACTGATCACACGAAATGGGAGATTGCTCCTAATCCATTCGCATAAACATAAAAATGAATTAAAAAATGGCGCCATGCGCCATTTTTTAATTATAACTAACTTTTTTAGGATTTTTACTAGTATTAATACCCCTATCAAGGTTTAGATTTCTAAAATATACAATGAGATTCATGGAAACTATGGCAAGGTTTAATGCATATACCCATAGAACATATGAATAATTGTCAGTTACTAATTTTGCGCTTATGCCAAATATGTAACCAGATGTTATTAATATAAGAAAGGGTAGGCTCATTCCTTTGGCTGATCTTGCCTTAAAATTCTTTACTAAAGCCATTGGCCAGGAAGCCCCGAAGCACAATAGCATAACAGTTTCAAATATCTGTGACATAGTAACCTCCCTTTTGTCTATATATATAATATACTTGTTTAATGATTAAAGCTAATATATAATTAATATAATAATGATAAGTATTGCTTATGAGAGGTGTATTATGGACATAAATCAATTAAAATATTTTCAAAAAGTCGCTAGACTTCAGCATATGACAAGGGCGGCAGCTGAGCTTCATGTGGCTCAGCCAGCCTTATCCCAAGTTATAAGTAAATTGGAGGCTGAACTTTCTGTCCCTTTATTTATGCCAAATGGCAGAAATATAGTACTGACGGATTATGGCGCGGAGTTACTAAATGTAGTTGAGCCAATAATAGAGGATTTTGACAATATAAAAAAGCAGATGAGTAAATTAAAAGAGGAGCAGGATAATACAATAAATATAAATGTATTAGCTGCTTCTAGAATAGTAACAGATGCTATATTAAATTACCGTAAGGAAAATGATAGTGTTGCCTTTAACTTCAGTCAAGTGGAAACTAAAAATTCTGATATAGTTATAAGTACCACTAGAGATGATGTTTCAGATAGGGATAATGTGGCTGTAGTAAATGAAGAAATTTTTTTAGCAATGCCTAAATCCCTTTTAAAGGGAGATTTGAATGGCATTTTGCTAAAAGAATGCAGTGAGATGAAGTTTGCGTCAATATATGGTAAAGGCATAAGAGAAATAACGGATCAGTACTGCAGGGAAGCGGGGTTTTATCCTAATATAGTATTTGAAAGTGATAATACTACAAGCGTAAGAAATTTCATTGAAGCAGGACTAGGTGTTGGTTTTTGGCCTTCATATACTTGGGGTAAAAGAGTTAGTAAAAGTGTTGATTTTATTGCTATCAAATATCCTAAATGCTATAGAAATATAGTTATCAAAAAAAATGACAAGAAAGCAGATAATGGAGTGGTTAACATATTCTATAATTATTTAGTTGCATATTTTGACAAGTTAGCATTGTAAATAAAGCTATAGGAATATATAATAATCTAGAGGTGGGATATGGAATATATAGATATTAAAGAAATAAATGGGTTTAAAATAGGTAACATGGAAGATGAAAATGGTGGAACTGGAGTAACAAGCATAATTTGTGAAAAGGGAGCCGTTGCTGGTGTTGATGTAAGAGGAGGAGGACCGGCCACAAGAGAAACTGATTTATTAAAATCAGAAAATATGGTTGATAAGATACATGCTGTTTGTTTAAGTGGTGGTAGTGCTTATGGTCTAGAAGCCGCATCTGGCATTATGAATTATCTTGAGGAAAAGAATATTGGTTTTAACGTTGGAGTAACTGTAGTTCCCATAGTTTGCGGAGCAAGTTTATTTGACTTAGTAGTCGGTGATAAGAATATAAGACCTGATAGAGAAATGGGATATAGATGTTGTGAAAAAGCGTATGATGGTAACTTTAAAGAAGGAAATTATGGAGCAGGTAAAGGCGCAACTGTGGGTAAATTCATTGGAATAGAAAAGTCCATGAAGTCTGGTATAGGAGCAAAAGCTGCGAAGATGGGTGACATCAAAGCGGGAGCTATAGTCGCTGTCAATGCCCTAGGAGATATTTATGAAAACGGTAAACAGATAGCAGGAATATATGATAGGGATAAAGGAATACTTTTAAATACTGAGGATATAATGATTGGAATGCACGATGAGAATATTAATGTTTTTGAAGGTAATACAACGATTTCCTGCTTTATAACCAATGTAAAAATGACTAAAGCAAATTGCAATAAACTAGCATCAATACTCCATGATGGTTATGCTAGAAGTATTAAACCTGTTCACGGTAGTTTTGATGGGGATACTGTATTTGTAATGAGCACATGTGAGGTGGAAGGTGCATTTGATTCTTTAGCTGTAATGGGGACTAAAATAATGGAAGAAGCAATAGTAAGTGGTGTGAAAAATGCCAAAAGTGAATATGGCTTTATAGCAATGGAGGATATAAATGAGTAAAATACTAATAATTGACGGAAATAGCTTACTGTTTAGGGCATATTATGCCATGACCGTTCCTATGGTAACTAAAGAAGGTATCTATACTCAAGGTATATATTCCTTCATAAATATGATAAACAAATTAAAAGAGGACTTTTCTCCCACACATATGATGGTTGCCTTTGATGTAAAAGGTCCCACATTTAGGCATTTGGAATATGAGGAATATAAGGCGGGTAGAAAGAAAACCCCTGATGAGCTGTTAATGGAAATACCAATTCTTCATGATGTTTTGGACGCTATGAATATAAAGATAATTGAGATATCTGGTTATGAAGCAGATGATGTTATTGGAACTGTAGCATGTAAAGCTGACGAGACAGGCATGGAAACATATATTGTAACGGGAGATAAGGATGCTCTCCAACTTGTAACGGACAATATCAACATAGTTATAAATAAAAAGGGTGTAACTCAATTCGAAACCTATGATTTAAATAAAATGGAAGAAGTATATGGCTTGACTCCATCTGAGTTTATTGATCTAAAGGGTCTTATGGGTGATAAATCTGACAATATTCCTGGAGTACCGGGAATTGGAATTAAAACTGGTACAAATTTATTAAAGGAATTTGGAACTGTTGAAAATATAGTTGAAAACGCAGATGAAATAAAAAAAGAAAGAATTAAAAACCTCATAAAAGAAAATAGTGATTCAGCTATAATGAGTAAGAGACTTGCGACCATAGAAAAATCAGTACCAATAGATATTGATTTTGATGAAATGATATTAAAAAACCCTAATATGGATGAATTAGTTCCAATATATCAAAAACTTGAATTTAATTCATTTTTAAAAAGGCTAGATATTGGTGAATCCAAAGAAAAAGTGGAAATAGATACAGATAATATTAAAGTTTTAACTGACATTAACTTATTAAATAAAATTGAAAATAATTCTGTGGCAGTCATTAAGGTATTAGGTGATAAGAATCATGTGACAAAACCTAATGTTACTGCTGTAATGTTATTAACCAATAAGTATTTCTATTACTTGACTGATGATATATACAAAATCGTAAATGAGTTAAACAAAAAGTCACTTAGTTTAATTGGTCATGAACTTAAGGAAGATCTATATCAATTAATGTATTTTGGCTATGATAACTTTGAACTAGGGTTTGATACGAAAATTGCCATGTATTTATTGGAACCTACCAGGTCCAAATATTTAATTGATAAAATTTCATTAACTAACCTTGGTATTGAAATTGTAGCAGAGGAAGAGTTCCAGAAAAACAACCAACAAGTGGATTTGTTTGGCAATTTTGATAACAAAAACATCGAGTATTATAAAGAGTATTTAAGTGTAATAAAGCTTGTTAAAGACAGTTTAATATTAAGTGTAAAAGAATTTGAACTGGATAATGTCCTATTTGAATGTGAATTACCTTTAATAAGAGTTATGGCTGAAATGGAATTAAATGGCATTAAAACTGACAAGGATGTATTGAATGAAATAGGAAAGTCTTTAAATGCTAAAATAGCTGAACTTAAAAATAACATAATTGATTTGGCAGGAGAAGATTTTAACATTAATTCACCAAAGCAACTTGGAATTATTCTTTTTGATAAATTAGGATTACCTCCATATAAGAAAACTAAAAGTGGTTATTCCACCAATGTGGATGTTTTGGAAAAACTAAAGGATAAGCATCCAATTATTAAATATATATTGGAATACAGGACTTATTCTAAGCTAAATAGCACGTATGTTGAAGGGCTATTACCGTTAATTGGAACTGACGGTAGGACACACCCACATTTCAACCAAACTATTACTTCAACGGGAAGAATTAGTTGTAATGAGCCTAATTTGCAAAATATTCCAATTAGAAATGAATATGGTAGAAACCTAAGAAAGGCCTTTGTTGTGAGCGATGAAAATAAAGTGTTCATTGGTGCCGATTATTCTCAAATAGAGTTAAGAGTTCTTGCCCATTTAAGTAAAGACCAAGAATTAATTGATGCTTTTAATAGAGGTGATGATATACATAGGTTGACAGCATCTAGAGTTTTTGAAATCCCATATGATTCTGTTGAAGCAATTGATAGATCAAGGGCAAAAGCTGTTAATTTTGGAGTTATTTATGGGATGAGTGGATTTGGTTTGAGTGAGGAACTAAATATATCGATGAAACAGGCTAAGGATTATATAGATGAATACTTTAATAAGCATCCTGATGTAAAAAACTACATGGATACAATGAAAATGGAAGGAAAAAATAAAGGCTATGTAACAACTATACTTGGACGAAAAAGATGGCTACCTGAATTAAATTCACCTAAATTCATGACAAGACAAATGGGTGAGAGATTAGCCATGAATACGCCTATTCAAGGCTCTGCTGCGGATGTAATAAAATTAGCAATGGTAAAGGTTAATGAAGAAATTAAGGACAGAGGGTTAAAATCTAAATTAATTTTGCAAATACACGATGAACTGATAATCGAGGCAGAAAAATCAGAAGAAGAAGTTGTAGTTGATCTATTAGTTTCAAATATGATGAATGCAATTAATATGTCGGTTAAACTTTTGTGCGATGTAAATAAAGGCAATTCTTGGTATGAACTAAAGTGAGGTAGTTATGATTAAAATTGGACTTACGGGGGGAATTGGAGCGGGTAAAAGCACTGTTTCAAAGTACTTAATAAAAAAGGGCTATGTGGTACTTGATGCTGATTTAATAGCCAAAGATTTAATTAAAGAAGATGGGGAATCGGTATCGGATATAGTTAGTTTATTGGGTGAAGAAGTCCTTAACAATGATGGTAGTTTAAACAGAAAAAGTATAGCTAAGATAGTATATAATGATGAATATTTGCTGCACGAATATGAGAAACTTACAACATACAAAGTTATAGATTATATGCTTACCTTAATGGATCTTTTAGAAGATGAAAAAATAGTTTTTGCCGACGTACCACTTCTATTTGAAAAGGGCATGTATCTTGAAATGGACTATAACTGGGTGGTTATAACTGATGATAAACTTAGAATAAACAGAATTCTTGAAAGGGATAAAATACCTGAAGAGATGATAAGAGATATAATTAAAAATCAAATGCCTCAAAACGAAAAGATAAAACTTTCAGATGAGGTTTTGGATAATTCGGAGAGTGTGGAAAATCTATACAAACAGATAGATGATTTGCTTAGTAAGTATGTATAATAGGAAGAAGAATATATGAGTTCATTTAAAGATTTAAGAGTAGTTGATAATTTTTACCAAACATCGGCATTTTTTCCCATGCCTACGATATTAATATCTACAATCACAAAAGACGGGTATGTTAATTTAGGGCCATACTCATTATGCTTTCCATATTATGTGGCAGGGAAAGATTATTATGCTATGCTTCTTGAGTCTCGTAATTCGTCGAATACTGCACAAAACATTTTAAGAACAGGAAAATGTGCGCTTAATTTTATGGAAGATAGCAAGAAGGATTTTAAGGAGATAGTAAAATTGGGATTTCCAGGTGAAACAAGTGCAGAAAAAATGGAAAAATGTAGCTTTGAACTTGAAAATGGCCTAGCAGAAGGTGAAAGACCTCTTGTTGTAAAGGATGCATATCAAGTATTTGAATGTACTTGGATGAATGACTTAGATGATGCTTATCTAGATAAAAATAAAATAGGTATGCTTGATGGTATTGAACCACCATACAGAAACTTTAACGGTATAACAAGCGAATTTGGAGCCCATTTCATATTGAGAGTGGATAAGATTCTTATGAAGGAAAAATACTATAACAACATTGTAGATGGCGCCCAAGCAAGAAGTTTTCCTAGAATTGTTGTGGATTACGGATACAGAGATAGCACAAAATTTTGGTATTCAAGATTCAAAAGACCATGTAGTGAAAAGATACCCGAAGGAAAGGGAACAGATGTGGATGCAATTATGTATGCAGCAGATAGAATTGATCCTGATATTAAGTTCACAGAAGAAGCGTGCAAGACCATTGTAAAAGTTCCTAGGGTATTCCTAAAAACTGTGCTGAATAGCGGTGTTACGTGGGCGAGAGAAAATGATGTGAAATTAATTACTGCCGAACACATGAATATAATTAACGACAAGAGAAATCAGGAAAAGAAATAATTGATAAATGTAATAAGAAAGTGAGAAAATTATGGGGAAAACTTTAATTCTATATTACTCCTATGAAGGAAGTACTGAAACTGTTGCTAAACATTTGGCAGATAAGTTAGATTCGGATATTGAAAAAATAAATCCAGTTAAGGAAATGAAAAGCAAAGGGTTTGCTAAATATATATGGGGAGGCGGTCAGGTGACAATGAAGAAAAAACCTGAAATAGAGCCAATCAAATTAAACTTAGAACTTTACGATTTGGTGTTAGTTGGTTCACCTATATGGGCAGGTACAATGACACCACCTATTTACACTTTATTCGAAGACGGAATTATTAAGGGTAAAAAAATAGGTTATTTCTATTGCTCTGCTGGTGGAGCTGGCAAAGCTTCTGACAGAGCAAAAATTTCTATAGATAAATATAACAGCTTAGTATCTTCTTGTCATTTAATAAAAGTCTACAACAACCATGAAAAGGCGAATTATGAAGCTTTAAATTGGGCTAAAGAATTGATTTAAATCAATTGAGTTTTAATATAATATGACAGCTAGGATTATATATTTTATATAAAACTTGAAATAGTAACAAAAAAAGTATATTATAGATATGTTAATGCGGCTGTGGCGGAATGGCAGACGCGCACGCTTGAGGGGCGTGTGGTAACAACCGTGCTGGTTCAAGTCCAGTCAGCCGCACCAATTAACTACTTGACGAGTATATATGCGTGTGTTAAAATTACATCATTGGATTTGCCGGCGTGATGGAATTGGCAGACGTGCAGGATTCAAAATCCTGTGGTGGTAACACCGTATGGGTTCGACCCCCATCGCCGGCACCAATTAAAAAAAGATTACAAATAGGAGGACGTTATGGAAGGTTTAGCTTCATTAATTCCGTTAATTATTCTGTTAGGTTTGATGTATTTTCTAATGATTAGACCACAAAATAAGAGAGAAAAAGAAACAAAAGCAATGAGAAATGCACTTCAAGTAGGTGATGAAGTGGTTACTATAGGTGGTATCTGTGGTAAGATAGTTAAGACAAAAGATGAAACTGTAATAATACAAGTTGGAGCAGATAAAGTTAAGTTTGAATTACTTAGAACTGCCGTTGGAAGTGTTACTAAAAAGACTGAAACGCCTAAGTCATATAAGGATAAGATTGAAGACGAAGAGGAGACAAAGAAGGTTGTTCCTAAGAAATTAGGTAAAAGCAAAAAAGCTAAAACTGAATCTGAATCTGAATTTGATTCTGAACCTGAAGAAAAAGAAGAAGAAGAATAAAGACTAAAGTCCCAAGTAATTGGGACTTTTTTAAATGGAAAAAGTCTTGATAAATAAGTGCTTCTATAGTACAATAAAATGTAAATGATATTTAATAAAATG
>Ga0102928_1000759_pt1 | contig 20824 bp, 19 predicted proteins | sample SalPonR1_B_D1_MG_FD_78504 | JGI IMG/M metagenome (GOLD analysis project Ga0102928, IMG submission 78504) | Salt pond soil microbial communities from South San Francisco under conditions of wetland restoration - Salt Pond MetaG R1_B_D1_MG | ecosystem: Environmental > Aquatic > Marine > Intertidal...
AAATATTCTAAAACTAAAATAAATTCTGAGGCTGATATTAATTTTTTAGACTATAATTGAACCTTGAACACAAAATAGAAAACCTCATTCTTTTTGAAAATAAGTATTATCATACCCGTTTATAACGAAGCACAGATAATTAAAGAAACTATTGAGCAACTGCTCATCAAGCAAAATAGACCTGCACACATTAAAGAGATTATAGTTGTTGATGGCGGCAGTGATGATAACACCCGAAATATAGTTGAAAAAATTGAAGGCATAACACTTATTGTCTCTCAAAAAAGCAGACCCTTGCAGATGAATATAGGTGCTAAACATGCTAAAGCAGATGTGTTGTATTTTATACATGCCGATTGTGTTCCGCCTCAAAACTATGACAAACTAATTATTGAAGCTGTGAAAAACAAACACAAAGCGGGTTGTTTTAAAATGAAATTTGAGCATGACCATCTCTGGATTCAATTTATCAGTTGGCTAACAAAATTTAATGCCAGAGCTTGTCGTGGTGGGGATCAAAGTTTGTTTGTGACAAAAAGACTATTTGAATTTGTTGAAGGCTACAATGAAAAGTTTATGATTTTTGAAGACCACGAACTCATTGGTAACTTGTATAAACATACAAGGTTTAAAGTTATTCAGAAAACATTATTTTGTTCTGCGAGACGTTTTAAGGAAAAAGGGATTCTGAAATTGCAGTTATTATTTTGGGCTATTTATTTCAAAAAATGGTTAGGGGCATCACCTGATGGTTTGTATCGTTTTTACGCTAAATATATCGATTGAAGCACTACTGCTTTAATGGAGAATGTATAAGCCGCTATAGATTAGTCCCTGAATGGCCGCAGATGACAATTCAAAACGCATAATTTTATTAATTTTAATTTGGATTAATAAAAAAATACCCTAAATTTACTTGAAACCTAAATGTTTCAATTTTTATTTTTTGAATATGTCAACAATAGAAATACCTGTTATCTTGCGTATGTTTTTTAGAGCATATTTAAATTAAAACCATGCCTGCCATGGTATCCTGGACAGTAAAAGAATCAGTGCAATACTGTAGAATATAGAAAGTGTTTTGAACTTTTTGCTTGAAGATAATTTCTTTTTGTGTTTAGAATAGCCAATGGTGATAAAAACGATGGCCAAAATCATCATACTTGGATGCTCAATAAGGTATAGTCTTAATGTTTTATCTCCCATAATTGTTGACATCCCTTCATTTGAAAAAGCCGAAAAATAGGGCGATACAAAATACAGTACTAAACCAATAAGCAGCTGCAGGTGCATGGTGATTAATGCAAAGAGTGATATCCTAAAATCTTGAGCACCAAAAGGCTTTTTTCCTGCAAATTTTAAGATAGCATTAAATGTGGCCAGAATTACAACCAGTAAGACCAGATAAGCCCAGTAGGAGTGTAAGTGTTTGATTGCTGTGTACATAATATTTTAGTTTAGTAGATTATTCAAAGAGTGCTTTGAGCTCTGTGGCGTCATGAGGTTTTATTTTCCCTGCCAATACAAGACTGAGTTGTTTTCTTCTCAACGCAGCTTGATAGCGTTCTTTCTCTAAGTCGGTTTCAGGGTCTATTTTTGGAACCGGCACGGGATGCCCCATATCATCAACAGCCACAAAGGTATAAATAGCTTCGTTGGCTTTAAGCCGTCTTCCACTTTCTCTGTCTTCGGTCCAAACATCTATAAATATTTCCATAGACGTTTTAAAAGCCCTGGACACTTTGGCCTGAACGGTAACTACACTTCCTAGAGGAATGGCTTTGTTAAAGGCCACATGGTTTACAGAAGCCGTAACTACAATACGACGTGAGTGTCTTCTGGCAGCAATACTTGCAGCTCTGTCCATACGAGCCAAAAGCTCACCTCCAAATAAGTTATTAATCGGGTTAGTTTCACTTGGCAAAACTAAGTCTGTCATTTCTGTTTTAGAGTCTTTGGGGTGTTTCATGTCCATCAAAAAAATTTTTGCAAAGGTAGACTAAAACAATGAAAACTATTCTTAAAGTTCCTTAACGTACAGCCAAGCGTATGGGTTTTCGGTAGATTTTATTTGCTTGAGTTTATTTATGGCTGCATTTCTATTGGAAAAACTTTCGTAGACAACTTGATGCAGACCGTAAGTATTTTCACCAATGTATTTGGCATTGTAACCTTTAGCTTTCAACTGTTTTATTTTCTTATCTACATTGGCTCTAATTCTAAATGCACCACCAACAATGTGATATTTGCCCGGCTTTTTAGGTTTTACTTCTACAGATAATGGTCTGAGTGGCTCTGCAAAAGTAAAGCTGCTTTTTTGAATTTTATGGTCTAAGATTTCTTCAGCTTTTTGCTGTGCTGCAATATTATGTTGTTGTACGTTTTTTTGGTATAGCTGAGACCCGATGAATCCAGCCAGACCAATCGCTATAATACCTATGGCGGCATATTTCCAATAAGGTGGTTTGGTAGACTTCAACTCTTCAGTTTTGTCTTCTACTTTATTTTCAACGATTGATGGTATAGGTTGTACAGGCTGAGCAGGTAGTTCTGAGACCTTGAATTTTGCTAACCCATAAGCTTCAACCAACCAATCACTTTTAGAATCAGGATTGAATACCAGTTTGTTTTCGCTGTTCTTTTTGAAAGTGCCCAGATTTTTGAGGTAGATTTCTTGTTCTTCCTCTAGGGTATCTATAATTTTCTGGCTAAACGATTGAATTTTTTGTTGAGCAATATGATAAGATACTTTTTCTTCCTTAGCGATATGGTTGGCTAAAAGGCCATCACCCTTATCTAGGCTTTGATTGAAAGTTAACCGCTTGGAAGGTGGCAGAAAATATTCATCATTTATTTGTGCCGATTGTCTTTGGCATACAAAACCGCCAAGCCCTCTGACCATGACGCAATCATGTCTGTAAAGCAAAGTTTCTATGTGACTTTGAATATTCATTCTGTAACAAAATTAAACTAAAAATAAGATTTAAAAAAATGATATAAAGAATTGTTATGAACAATAAAATGTTGGCTGTCTATCCACCTGAGATACAGATTGTAAAATAATTTACAAATAAAGTTTGATTAAAACTTAAACACTACCCCGGAGTATACTCCTATAAAAAAAGGCTGAAAATCGGTTGTTGCGGATTGAAATGTATTGAACTGGTACTTAAACGTAGGTTCTAAATTAAGGATAAGTCTTTCTGAAATATCGTAATCTAAACCAATAGCAAAATTGGTTGAAAAGCTAAAGGCATTAATATTATTGGCCTCACCTAAAAAAGTTGTAGTGTTTCCGGTTTGTATATCCAAGCTATTATCGTTCAGTAATAATGTACTGGCTCCACCTATAATATTGACGTCTATTGTTTTATCTATAAGTTTATATTCCAGTTCCATTGGGATCTCTATAAAGCCCAGTTGTTGCTGCAATTGTGATTCATCAGAGGGAATACGTCCCTGACCTAAAGATTCTTGAATAGATGATAATTGGTCTGAAGTCACAACAGAACTTTCAAAACCTGACACAACATCAACATTATTAAAACTAGAAAATCCTGAGGAGGACAACAGAAATACATCATTTGTGTTGTAATTGAAATTTACTTGATTTACTCCTGTTCTTATCTTTATTTTGTTGTTTAATTTATAAGCTAGGTTTAATCCATAAGAGACGTTAACTTCAGACTGTCCGGGGTTTTGATTAAAGTTTTGGTCTACAGCACTACCACTGCCTAAATTACCATAAAACACCGGAGAGATTTGAGGCTTTACAAACCATGTCTTTTCTTGTTGTTTATTTGGTATCAGTTTTTCATTATTGATTTGCTCTGCAACCTTAACAAGAGATTTTAGGTTTTGTTGGTTAAATTTATTGCTTTTGGTGCTAATAGGGTCTGCTTTAAGGTTTAAATGGCTATTTTGAATTTGAGCTTTTGATTTCAAAATTGAAATTAAAGCAGTATAATTTTTGGTTTTGGTGGTAGATGCAACAGGTTTTGATGGATTTACAGTATTAGAGTTACTGATCAATCCTGAGCTGAGCTTATTGTTTTTGCTATATTGATTAGCATTTGTTGTTATATTCAAAGCCGTTGAATTGTTCTGAGCAGAATTACCGGATACCTTTTCCTCTTGAATTGATATGTTTTCAAGGTCATCTGAATTCACAACAGCATTAGAATCTGTATTTTGAGAATTAGAATTCCTCAAATTATAATTTATAGGATTATTTTGCAGGTTTTGCTGATTTATTGTTTCTTCACCGGAGGAGTCTACAAAGGAATTGTTTCCTTTTGGGGTAATAAACCACTGAGAACCCGCTAAAATTATAATTGCAATTACCGCTGCGACACCACTCACTTTTTGCCAAAGCGGCACAATGCGTTTTTTATTGTTTTGATTTAATTTTTTTTCAATATTATTCCATGCCCCTTTTGGAGCATCAACTTCAAAATCTTTAAAAGATTCCTGAAACAATCTATCTATGTTGTGATCATCACTCATAGAGATTTTACGTTTGGGGTTTTATTTTTAGTTTCTAAGATATCATTGATTTTATCCCTTAAAATTTTACGTCCTCTTGCTAAATTAGATTTTGATGTCCCTTCTGAAATTTCCATCATTTCTGCAATTTCCTTATGCGAGTGGCCATCTAAGACGTAAAGGTTGAAAACCATTCTATAACGGTTTGGCAATTCCTGAATACACTTTAATAAAGTTTGAAGGCTAATGCCATGGTTATCAAAATCGTCTTCGGGCTGAATAATGTTATCCTCGTAATTGAGGGAAAAGACTTTTTGATTCCTGTACCGCTTTAAAGCTGTATTAATTGTAATGCGTTTCATCCAACCCTCAAAAGATCCTCTATGCTTAAATTGGTTTATATTTTCATAAATCGAAATAAAAGCATCCTGTAGATTGTCTTGAGCTTCAGCATAATTTTTTGAGTACTTTAAGCTTAAACTAAATAACTTTGAGCTATACAACTCATACAACATCTTTTGAGCTTTTAGCTCTTTTTTTTGACATTTGTATATGAGTTTTTTTAGTTTCAAAATTATTCTTGTTTTACCGGTACATTTATGGTGATATATTGTAACTGACCAGTATCTGATGCACCGGCTAAAAATCTAAATGTATGATCTTCGAGGCTTTCTACCAAATACTCAAATTGAGCTGTCTGTGCATTATTTGGTGTGTCTTCGCAATCAAAAGTTTCTTCAAAGCGTGTTTCTGTCCTTATTACATAATCCGGATCATCACCTAGAACATCAAAACCTTCAAATGTATGACAAGTTGTTGGGCTTATATAGTCTACATTAAATATTTCAGTCTGTTGAAATACCAAGGTATCTGGTGCTGTGACATTGACAACCGTTGCGTTTTGAATAGTAACGATTTTTGGGTCGTCTACCTCACAAGAGGTTAAGATTACAACAACACCTAAAAAAGAAAGTATATACTTCATATTAATAAGATAAAATTTTTAAAAAAGGTTGCGTTATACTTCTGATTTTGCAATTTTTATTGCCTCTTTAATTTTTACTTCGAGTTCTTCCATGAGGTCCGGGTTTTCCTGCAAAAGGGTTTTTACTGCATCTCTGCCTTGTCCTAGCTTGGTATCTTCATAGCTGTACCATGAACCGGCTTTTTTTATAATTTCGTAATCTACACCAATATCAATAATTTCTCCAACTTTTGAAATGCCTTCGCCGTACATAATGTCAAATTCTGCAGTTTTAAAGGGTGGGGCAACTTTGTTTTTTACAACTTTGACCCGTGTTTTGTTCCCTCTTACTTCAGAGTTATTGTCTTTTATTTGTGTAGAACGGCGAATATCTAAACGCACCGAGCAATAAAACTTCAAAGCATTGCCACCCGTTGTAGTTTCAGGATTTCCAAACATGACACCTATCTTTTCCCTCAACTGATTGATGAAAATGACCGTACAATTGGTTTTGCTTATACTAGAGGTTAATTTTCTTAAAGCCTGAGACATCAGTCTGGCGTGAAGGCCCATTTTAGAATCGCCCATTTCGCCTTCTATTTCACTTTTAGGCGTTAAGGCCGCAACAGAGTCTATCACAATAATATCAATAGCGCCAGAGCGAATTAGATTATCTGTAATTTCAAGAGCTTGTTCCCCGTGGTCGGGCTGTGAAATTATTAAATTATCTATATCGATACCTAGTGCCTCCCCGTAAGTTCTGTCGAAGGCGTGTTCTGCGTCTATAAAGGCCGCTATACCGCCTTTTTTTTGCGCTTCTGCTATGGCATGTAGAGTTAAGGTGGTCTTACCAGAAGACTCAGGACCGTATATTTCTACTACTCTTCCTCGTGGATAACCTCCTACGCCAAGTGCTAAGTCTAAGCCTAAAGATCCTGATGAAATGGCATCTACATTAACGACAGATTGGTCACTCATCTTCATCACAGTACCTTTACCGTAAGTCTTATCCAGTTTGTCTAAAGTTAACTTTAAAGCTTTAAGCTTTGCATTTTTCTCTTTATTGTCCTTACTCATGTTTTGTTTTTAATGATATAAATGTAAAAATACAAATTTTTATTAGTTTTTTGCTACAAGCTTTTAAAACAGTCATAGATTATATATAAATCCTTTTTGATTTTTCAGTCTTATAAAATTTAAACCAAATACCAGTCTAAGGCTCGTCGGGATGGTACGTCGGCTATATACTTATAGCATTATATTATCAACAAGCTGTCCCGAATGGATGATCAGCAATAAGTTGAAGTGGTATAAGCCTAATCGAATCCAGATTGGAGGAGCTCAGCTTATGAGATATTATTCTAAGTCAAAACCTATATCTTTTCTGAAATATATGTTTTCATAACAAATATGCCTGATTTGATTGTAGGATTTTTTAAGCGCTTTTTTATAATTATCGTCTATTGCGGTAACGGCTATAACTCGTCCGCCATTGCTCAATATTTTGCCCTCTAAAAGCTGAGTTCCTGCATGAAAAACGATGGCATCTTCTTCTGAAATACTATCTAAGCCGACAATGCTTTTTCCTTTTTCGTAAGATTTGGGGTAACCTTTAGAAACCAACACCACAGTAGTCGCCGCTTTTTCGTTTATTTTCAATTCTGCTTGCTTGAGTTTTCCTTTTGCCGTTAGCGTTAAGGTTTCAAGCAAATCAGAGTTTAGCCGCGGAAGCACGACCTCAGATTCTGGATCGCCCAGACGTACATTATATTCCACAACATAGGGTTCATCCCCAACTTTCATTAAGCCAATAAACACGAAACCCTTGTAATCTATGTTTTCTTTTTGAAACCCTTCTACGGTTGGTTTTATGATTTTTTGTTCCACCTTATTCATGAAATCTTCATCGGCAAAAGGCACTGGAGAAACGGCCCCCATGCCGCCGGTATTTAGACCTGTATCTCCCTCGCCAATACGCTTATAATCTTTGGCGTTGGGTAAGGTTAAATAATCTTTTCCGTCTGTTAACACAAATACACTGAGTTCTATACCGTCTAAAAATTCTTCAATTACAACGGTTTCAGAAGCTTTACCAAATTTATTTTCCTTCAGCATTTTTGATAACTCGACTTTAGCTTGGTTTAAATCTTCTATGATTAAAACTCCTTTCCCTCCTGCTAAACCATCGGCTTTTAATACATAAGGCGGTTTTAAGGTCTCCAAAAAAGCCTGGCCTTTTTCTAAACTTTCAGCGTTAAAACTCTGATAGGCTGCTGTTGGAATATTATGCGCTTTCATGAAGGTTTTTGCCCTTTCTTTACTGCCTTCAAGTACAGCTCCCTCTTTTGAGGGGCCAATGATAAGTAAATCTTTAAATTGAGATTGAGATTTAAAAAAATCAGTTATCCCTTCAACTAAAGGAGCTTCGGGACCAACCACAAACATTTTGATATCGTATTGCCTAATGGTCTCTGCAATAGCCTCAAAATCTAAGATATTGAGGTCTAAATTGGTTGCTATTTGGTGTGTTCCCGCATTACCAGGGGCAACGTACAGTTGATTGCATTGAGGACTTTGTTTAATTTTATAAGCAATGGCGTGTTCTCGACCGCCGCTGCCCAGGATTAAAATATTCATCATGATTTTTAAGGCTTGTGTGATGTGTCAAAAATAATTGTTTGTAAATTGCTACCCTAATTTCTTATCAGAAAAACGTGAATCGTTTTAAATCCGTTTTGCAACTTCAGGGGTTTCCAATCCAAAAAGCAGAAAATGCTCTGCTTGATATTCAAGCAAAAATAAGCAAAGAGGGTTATAACTTTACAATTCAAAAATCGTGGGATATTTTCAATTATCATAAAGATAAGAATCCATGTTATAACAGCTTTTTAAAAAACAAAACAATAAAACAATGGACTGATATTCCTGTCATGAGCAAAAACGACCTGCAAATTCCACTTGAAAAAATACTCAGCAATGGGTTTTCTAAAACACAGGTATTCGTGGGTAAAACTTCTGGTTCGAGCGGGCATCCTTTTGTTTTCGCCAAAGATAAATTTGCACACGCCTTAACCTGGGCGCATATCATGCATTTATACAAACAACACGGCATCAAGGTTGGCCAATCTTTGGAAGCGCGTTTTTATGGCATACCAAAAGATTTCAAAAATCACCAAAAAGAGCGTTTAAAGGATAAAATAGCTAAGCGCTCTCGTTTTGATATTTTTGATTTATCGAATCAAAATCTCAGCAAATTCATCGCAGCATTTCGCAAAAATCCTTTTGAATATCTCAACGGCTATACTTCATCTATGGTCATGTTTGCCAAATTTCTTAAGAGTCAGAATTTAGTTTTAAAAACAATTTGCCCAAGTCTGAAAATATGTATCACTACCAGCGAAATGCTGTTTGAAAATGATAGAAGACTCCTGGAAGACGTTTTTGGCATTCCTGTAGTGAATGAATACGGTGCCAGTGAAGTAGGGGTAATAGCTTTTGAAGATGTTGCCGGAAATTGGGTAGTTAATAATCAAACCATGTTCGTAGAAATTGTTGATGAAAAAGGTCAGGTTTTACCTTATAACAAAGAAGGAGACCTGGTCATAACAAGCTTATACAACCAAGCCTATCCTATGATTCGTTATAAAATTGGTGACATTGGGCTATTAAGCCAGCACAATTCCAAAGGACACCAAGTTTTAAAAAAACTTACTGGGAGAACAAATGTGTTTGCGGTTTTGCCAAGTGGAAAAAAAGTCCCGGCTTTAGCATTTTATTATGTAACTAAATCGGTGATTGACGATAAGGGTGAAGTAAAAGAATTGAAAGTGGTTCAACAAACAAAAAATAGCTTTCTAATAAAATACGTAGCAGAAACTGAGTTATTAAATCACCAAAAAAAATCGATTCAAAGTGCTGTAGAAAAATATCTTGCCCCCGGACTTGATTTGAAATTTGAAAGAATTGATAAATTACAACGGACTAAAAGTGGGAAATTAAGACAGTTTGAATCTAATGTTTGTAATGATTATATTTTTTGATCAATTAGTAAGAAACTTCGATTGCCATTCGACTGGTAAATTCCTTTGCTTAAACCGAAATATTCATTCAAAAAGTACTAGAGTCTTGTTGCAACTAAGAAAAACTAGAATTTTCGTGTCTCAAATTTGAGTTTTTCTAAGTCGGGGTTAACCGCCAGAAACAACAGAATTAGTAAAAACCATGAATAATGGCGGTTAAGTTTATAATTTATTGCTATTCCGGTTTTATAAGTAGGGTCTGCTGAAAAAGTCAGTCGTATGCCAGATTCAAGGCGACAAGACGCAGATGTATTGGAATACTTCAAGTCGAAGGCAACGCAGAAGGTGGTATGCGACTGGCTAACATATAACCAATTAATAACTTCTTTAGTAACAAATTTTGGCAACAATTATAAATCCACTTGACTTACACTAAGTAAGTGCAAGAAAATATTCTGATTTTCATTGAAATACCTTGCACTTGTTTATACGTTATGACTTGTAATCTATTGTAAAATATAAAAAAATGTGTTTTTCAGCAGACCCTAAGTATACGTCAAGTTCTGTTCTTGATAATATATTTTGGTCTTACAATGAAATATTCCAAAATAAAAACCAGGAGATAGAATAATGAATTTAAAAAACCAAGTTTTAAATATTGATGGTAAACCAGGAAATTATATTTCAGCAATTTAAATTTATTACTGCTTAATGAGCCTATTCTTATGCGGTATTTTGCCAAAACTTTTTGAATACCTACTGCTGGTTTATCTGAACGTTTAAGAGCTTCGAGCCACAAGCACCAATCCTGGCGTTTTTTTAAATTTGGTTGATATATTTTTTTCAGTTTTGATGCATCATACATGCCTGTAAGATTCCCTATGTAGTTGTTTTTTAATAGTTTAGAATAGGACAAACTTGGGATGGCCTGGAGAAAATAATTTAATTCTGTTCCGGTCTCATCAATATGTTGATAGCTTGTATATGAAATTGATATGTGTTGCTCAATCATTATTTTGACCTGTATAGTTAGTTTCTCAGAATACCATAAATCGTCCGCATCGAGAAAGGCTATAAATCTCCCTTTAGCTTTTTCAATTGAATGATTTCTGGCTGCAGCCGGGCCTGAATTTTGTTCTAACCTGTATAACTTAATCCTTGAATCTTTTTTTGCTATCTCTTCAACAATCTTACAAGTATTATCGGTTGATGCGTCATCTGTAATAAGCATTTCCCAGTTTTGATAGGTCTGAGATTGAACCGAGGCTATGGTTTCTTCAATGTATTGCTCTACATTGTAAGAGGCTGTTATTATTGAAACCATTTGTGGCATTAGTAAGCTTTTTTATCTCCACTAAATGCGGTAGCTAGCGTCATAAAAATAATTTTGATGTCTAAAAATATAGACCAGTTTTCCAGATAAAAAATATCGTATTTTACCCTGTTTATGATATCCTTTTCGGTTTGTATCTCGCCTCTGTAGCCACTTACTTGGGCTAAACCGGTAATGCCGGGCTTCACAAAATGACGCACCATGAATTTATCAACTTTTTCTGCAAACATTTCAGTATGATAGGTCATGTGTGGTCGAGGGCCAACAACAGACATTTCTCCTTTGAGGACATTGAAAAATTGTGGCAATTCATCAATACTTGTTTTTCTTAAAAACCTACCCAATTTGGTAATTCTTTTGTCATTTTTTTTGGTATGAAGCCGGTGGGAAGTGCCGCTCGATAACATTGAGCGGTATTTGTAACAATTAAACTCCTTAAAGTTGATCCCATTTCTGGGTTGCTTAAAAAAGACAGGGCCTTTTGATTCTAGCTTAATCAAAATTGCCAAAATTGGAGTAAGCCATGACAAAATAAAAACAATAACTAATAATGAAAAAATGATATCAAAAACTCTTTTTATAAATTGATTAAAGGGTTCTTCAATAGGAATTTGACGCAGTGACAAAATTGGCAAATAGCCATAATAATCTATTTTTAACTGTTTGGCATAGATGTCTTTTGTGTCTGGCAAAAACTTTAGAACTCTTAAATTATTATCTGCAAAATCGACAATTTTATTTATCTGCTTTTGAGTCAATGCAGCCATAGAACAGTAAATCTCATCAATATTTTCTTCGATGACATACTTAAAACTCTCCTCTAAAAAGTTTTTATTATGTTTAACAGGAAACATTTTAGAAAACTTATATCCAAATTCAGGGTTTTTGTTAAAAAAGGATTTTAGTTGTTGTGTTCGTATATTGTCACCAATAATTATTGTTTTTCTTAAATTTCCTCCAAGGAATTTTCTGTACCTTTTAAGAAGGTAAGTAATAGATATTTTTAAAGATAATATGGCGATAAAAGTACTGCCTAAATACCTAAAAACTTTTGGTACATCAATTTCGAAGCCATGGTATAGGCTGAAATAAAAGAATATAATTAAAGTAAATAATGCAAAATGTTCAAAAGCCTGTGAAAGTATTTTTATGACTTTAGTAAAACGGTATACTTCGTAAAACTTGGTTTTTAAAGATAGAATAACCCAAGCAATACTGTTGAAAACTACAAATACTAATAGCTCATTTACAGACAGGTTGAACCAAAAAAAAGCAAATATTGAAAAAATACTTATATCTAATGTATAAGTTAATGGCCTTAAAAAACCAATATATCTTCCCCTACGCTTCATTAAATCTACTTGTAGTTATGTTTTGAAAAATCTTTGTGTTCACTACGACGCAGTTCTTCCGGGGACAGGCTTTTAAAATAATCGTAAGTCTTCTGCATCCCTTCAGCTCTGTCTACTTGAGGCTCCCAACCCAGTATTTTCTGCGCTAAGCTAATATCCGGTTGACGTTGCATAGGGTCGTCTTTAGGTAAAGGTTTGAACACAATTTTTTGGTCTGTACCTGTTAGTTTGATGATTTCCTTTGCAAAATCTAAAATGGAAATTTCATGGGGGTTGCCTATATTGACTGGGTCTGCATAGTCTGAATGTAGAAGTTTGAAAATGCCTTCAATCTGGTCACTTACATAACAGAACGAACGGGTTTGAGACCCGTCTCCAAAAACAGTGAGATTTTCTCCTCTTAAAGCCTGACCAATAAAAGCTGGAATAACTCGACCGTCATTGAGACGCATCCTTGGCCCATAGGTGTTAAAAATTCTCACGATTCGGGTTTCGAGCCCGTGAAAACGATGATATGCCATGGTGATGGCTTCTTGAAAACGTTTAGCTTCATCGTAAACGCCTCTAGGACCTATGCTATTAACGTTTCCAAAATATTCTTCAGTCTGCGGGTGCACCTGTGGATCTCCGTAAACCTCAGAGGTACTCGCTATAAGAATTCTCGCATTTTTAGATTTAGCCAAGCCAAGTAAGTTATGTGTTCCTAAAGATCCTACTTTTAGAGTTTGTATTGGTATTTTAAGATAATCTATAGGACTGGCGGGCGAAGCAAAGTGTAAAATATAGTCTAATTTTCCCGATACATGTACGTGTTTTGATACATCGTGATGATAAAACTCAAAGTGTTCGTTTTTGAACAAATGGGATATGTTTTCCATGTCTCCTGTAATGAGGTTATCCATGCCGACTACTTTATAGCCTTCATCTATAAATTTGTCACAAAGGTGAGACCCAAGAAATCCGGCGGCACCGGTAATTAAAATGCGTTTCATATAACTAATTTTTTACTCGGATGTATTCTTATTTTTTGGCAGAAGAGCATACAGTAATGAAAAAAATATAATTCCTCTTTGTCTCATCAAGTAAGATTCTGTAATAAATAGCACCAAAAATAGAACAAATATTAATAATGGGAAAAGTTGATGTTTTTTAATGTATAATTTCAATATTTGATAAAGACAAACTAATAGAAACAATGCCCCCAAAATTCCTAATTCTACTATAGTTTGAAGGTATTGGTTATGAAGATTATACTCGTAGTAACCGGGGTACAAATTGTATTTTTTATGCTTATTTACCACTGAAGGCTGTGAAGAATTAAAACCCAAGCCGTATAGAAGGCTTTGAGGGTCATCTTCAATTATTTCAAAGCCTACCCTTAATTGGAACAATCTTAACCCGGTTCCCGTCCAAGGGTACACTTTTGTGAAATTTTGACAATTGAATATTTCTTTAAAATTTGTGGTTTGTTCTGCTGAAAACCTTTTAGAGATAAAGTTGTGGGGCTTTATCAAAAAAATACTGCCAATGAGTACTAAAAATACAATGGCAATAATCTTAAAATTAATATTAAAATATTGAATCAATAGAACTAAGGTACATATAATTGTCAAGCTAATCAATACCTTTGAAGAAAGAAGAATAATAAAGGTTAATAGAACAATTGCCGATAGCTGATATAGAACAACATTATATTGTTTTAATAATATCCAGAAGTAAGCTACAAAGGCAAAACTAGACGCATATATAGCATTGAGATTTGAAGGTTCTACCAAAGTATGGTAAAATAGAAACTTTGTATGGCCTGAGGTGTAATACTTGAATAGTCCATTAGTAATAAAAAACAGTGCAACTAGCGCGTATATGAGGCTAAACTTATTAAATATGTTATCGTATTGTTTTTTTGAAATATCATACCCAAGTGAGATGACTAATGGTATAAGTGCTAAAGGGGTTATCCTAATGACTCCTTTGAGTGTTAGTGAAGGGTCTAAAGACCATGCTAATGATAAAGCAGAAACTAGAAAAAATACAATTGGCCATAAATAATATGTTTTAAATTTTAGAGGATTATAACAATATCCTATTATACCTACGAGAAGTAGTAATAAAAAACTAATTGTACCATAAGCATATTTAAAGGATTGAAAAACTAAAGTGATGACAATTATTAAAATATATACCTTATTCTTGTATAATTGCCAGGTTTTCATAATATGTCTTTAAAAAAATTGATGTAAGATGTGTTGATGATCTCCCAGCTATAGATACTCTTTATTTTTTGCACATTCTTATGTATAGCGTCTTTCCAGTCTGTTTTGTTAAAATCCTGAATATGAGTTTTTATTTCATGAGCAGATGAAAAGTATAAGGCATTCTGTTGTAGTATAGATTTGTTAAATGGATTGTTATTGGCAACAATCATACAACTGCATGCCATTGCTTCTAGCAGTGATGGGTTAGTTCCTCCTACTGAATGTCCGTGAAAATATATTCGTGAAAAGTGTCTCAGGTTATTTAAAACATTGGTGTTGTATATAGCCCCTAAAAATTTAATGTTTTTATGGTTCTTATACGTTTCACTTAAAGCTCTTCCTAGTTTTGTTTTAGCAACATCACCAATGACAATGGTTTTATATGTATCGTCTTTTACGCCATCAAGAATGGTGTCTATATTATTTTCCGGCTCTATTCTGGCGATCACAATATTATATTCATTTGCTTTCAGGTTATATTTGGAAAGAACTTCCAAATCTGGATTTTCAAAGACATGTGCTCCGTAAGCAATAAATTTACTTGACTTTTGATAGGTGTCTATCAAGTACTGTTTTATACCTTCAGAGTCTGAAATTAGGTAATCACTGTGTAATGCTGCTAATTTTTCTGCATATTTTAAAAATCTTTTAGTTATAGCTTTATACTTTGTCCTCTTCCACTCAAGGCCATCCATATTGGTTACAATGATACTTGCCTTTGGCAAGAGTTTATACCAAATGGAGTTGCTTGTATAGCCCAATTGTAGAATAATATCAAAATTTCTTTGTCTTGAATCAAGAATACATTTTAAATCATAAATAAATTGTCCCGCTGCACCTAGTCTATCTTCCGGGTCATCGCAGGTTACGATTTTTACATTTTTGTAGGTTTTCTTTTTATAGGGATGCAGACTAGAATTATAGACCGTAACATCAATGTTTTGTTGAGCTAAAAACACGGAGAAATATTCAGCAAACTGCTCAAAACCGCCATGATGATTTGGAATACCTCTTGAGCCTATTATTCCAATTTTCATTTTTTATACAAATTAACAAAATTAGATTATTGTAAATAGAAAAGCTTGTAGTTTTTTAATTTAAAAAAATTATAAATTTCATTTTTATTTCATTTTTTCAACCGAATTTTTTTCATCTATAAGTTGCTTTAATTGTTTTACTAATGCAGGTTTACAAAATAAAATAGGGTCGTATTTCTCTTTGGTCTTGGTTGGAATGAATACTTTCTTCTTAGAATTAAACCTAAAAAAAGCATTTGTACGATAATATTTTAAGAAGGCGTGATTTATTATGAATTGTTTATCAAAATAATTGAACGCAAATCTTTTGAACATAATTTTCTGCTGATTGGGATTTACACCAATATCTATACGAATAGCAGTAGGCTTTGCAGCTTCAGGAAATTTAAACAAGATGAGTTGAGGTTGATTATTTCCCTTTACATTTCGTTTTAGCATTTTTTCTGCAGAATAGTTAAAACTGCCATCTTCTGTATAAAAGACACTAAATACATCATCTTCAGGAACTATCATTTCTAGTTCTAAATAAATATCATTTTTTTCAATTTCATAGTTTATAAGCCTTAGTTCATCTAATGGCTTTTCATTTTTACAGCCGTTGATAAGCAGCATAAACAATAATAGAGATCGGTAATATAACATTTTCAAATAATAATTTCAGAGAGTGGATTTTAGAATTTTAAATTATAGATCAATACCTACAGATTCCATAAACTCTTCAGACAAGATAAAATTATCAGAAAGTTCTTCTAGCTTAATTCTTAGGTCATTCTTAAGTTCTTTGTATATGCCTGAATATTTCGGATTATTTACTAGATTAATTTTCTCTTCAGGATCATTACTTAAGTCATATAATTGGTCTTGCTCAAAATAATGGGGCATTTTGGTGTAGGCTTGTTTTTCAACATTTTCACCACCTGGCATCATGACCAGATGCCCAAAAGGATCCATGGGATCTGCAGTATTTATCGGACGACCAAATTTTTTCTTGACATTGTTTCTTTTGGCTAGCATTTTTTTTCTCTCTTCATAAGTCAAATTATTGGCCCACTCCGGGTATCTAACAGCATAATATTTAAAATCATTTTTAACAATTGCTCTGGCATATCCTAACTCAAAGTATAGAGTTTCTCTTTCCTGATATTCTTCTCCTAAGAGTGCAGGTTTAAAACTATACCCATCAAAATTATCATTGTATTCTGTACTCCCGGCCAAATCGAGTAAGGTAGGCAAAAAGTCGACATTGCTTACCGGGCTTTTCAATTCATTCCCGACCTCAAATCCTCCCTTTCTCCATACAAAAGCTTGAGAATTTACACCTCCTTCATATAAAGTTCCTTTTAAATCCTGTCCATGATCGTTAAAGAAAACCAATATTGTATTATCGTAAGCACCAACTTCTTTTAGCTTTTCAAGTAAAGCATTAATACTATCATCCAACCAAAGTAGATTTGATTTGTCTACCCCTGACAAACCGGCTTTATTTAATCTTTTGTCTATTGAAACGAAATTTCTTACAGATCTTTCTAACCATGGAAATTTATCAATCAACTCTTCTTGTTTTTGAGATAATTTGCCCTCATACTTAGGCAGTACATCTGGAGATTCTTCTAAAATACCTCTAGACGTTTTTCTCCTATCAGACCTCCAGGATTTTGGCGGAGCTTTAGGCCCGTGGGGTATAGTAGAAGCAAAGTAGAGCATAAAGGGTTTGTCCTTGCTGTTATCAATAAATTCCATTCCCTTTTCTGTAATCCAATCTAAATTATGTGAAGAAAGCGATTTGAGGCCGGACCAATCGGGATTATTATGATACAGTGCATCGGCATAATCAAAACCAGAATTTTTGATATCATTTTGTAAGGCTCTGTATTTTATTTCTAAAATTTCTTTAACTCTTGGGTTATTCGGGTCTGCATTGAAATCTGGTTTACCAATAATGCCTGTCTTAGTTACGCTATCTATAACATGATTTTTGCCGACAAAACCTGTTGTATATCCTAATTCCTGAAAATAGGTACCCATTGTTTTTTCTTTTCCCGGTACTATAAAAGTGTTCCATTGAACGGTTTTTTGACCATTGTTAGCTTTGGTCTTATTCACAAAGCCTTTGTTGGTTGCACGACTAGCGTATAATCCAGTTAAACAATTATAACGGCTTGGTGAGCAAAGCGGAGATACTACTTTTATATTATCTAGCCATACGCCTTCTTCAATCAACTTATCTAATGTAGGTGTAAGATTTGGTTTATTACCCGCGGTTGCATCTTCAACAAGGTTATTAAACATATTGGGATACATATCATCTGCTATGATAAAAATGACATTTGGCTTTGATGCTTTACTTTTGTTTCCATTTACTTTAGATTCAGACGTTTTATCGCAACCGAAAATAAATAAACAAATCGCTAACAAGAAATATTGGATTTTCATGTTTTTTTTTAAGAATAAGTGAATACTAGCGTCATATAGACATGGTTTGTGTACAGATAATTTGTTTTATAAAGGATTCTCTCGCTTAAAATCACCTTTAGAAAAATATTTTTCTACAAAACAATAGGCTAAAATAAAAAAATATCGGCTACCCATTTCTTTAATTTTTAGCTTAGAAACGCCATATTGTCGGTTTGTCCAGGAATTGGGAACAATGGTATAACTGTATCCTCTTATAATAGCTTTTAATGGCAGCTCTATAGTGAGGTTAAAATGTGGCGAAAGTATAGGCCTAACGCCTTCTATGACTTCCCTTTTATATAATTTGAAGGCATTTGTAGTATCGTTATACTTTATTCCCATTACTATTCTTATGATAAAGTTGGCTATTCGGTTTATTATTTTTTTAAGCCAAGGATAATCTACAACTTTGCCTCCTTTTATAAATCTACTTCCAAAAACACAATCGTAATTTTCTTCTACCATTTTTCTGTAAAAGCAAATCAAATCAGATGGAGAGTCTGATAAATCGGCCATCATCACAGCAACACAATCTCCTGAAAACCTATCTAACCCATATCGAACTGCTAAACCAAAGCCATTTGCACCTCTATTGGTCTCGTACTTTAAAGTTGGGTATTTCTCTTCTAATTTTTGTAACACTTTAAGCGTATTATCCTTAGAATTATCATCTACCACAAATATTTCATGGTCTATTGCTGCTACTGAAAGCGCTTTGTATAAAGCAGATATAGTTTCTGGCAAAGATTCTTCTTCGTTATAAGCAGGAATTACAATACTTAATCTCATTATGCTTTTACTGTTGCTTCAAATATCTGTGTCATGATATCATTAATGTTATAGTTCCAGTCCCAGTCCGGATAATGTTTTTTGAATTTTGAAGTATCACTTATCCACCAAATGTGATCTCCAATTCGGTTTTTATCAGAATAACTGTAGTTCATCTTTTTTCCAGTAATGGATTCGCATATTTCTATGGCTTCTTGCATAGAGCAATTAGAATGCCTTCCTCCACCAGCGTTATAAACTTCACCCTGTTTAGGGTGTTTATAAAAATGCCAGAACATATTGACCAGATCCCAACTGTGAATGTTATCTCTCACTTGTTTGCCTTTATATCCAAATACTGTGTAATGATCTCCGGTGATAGCACATTTCATAAGGTAAGACAAAAAGCCATGCAATTTTGTTCCTGAATGATTTGGACCAGTTAAACAACCTCCTCTAAAAATTCCTGTATTCATCTCAAAATACTTACCATATTCCTGCGTTAGAACATCTGCTGCCACTTTTGAAGCGCCAAATAATGAATGTTTGGTTTGGTCTATGCTCATTTTTTCATCAATCCCATTTTTATAATAAGGATGAGACTCATCTATCTCCCATCGCTTTTCCAACTCTATAAGTGGCAGAAAATTTGGCGTATCCCCATATACTTTATTGGTTGAAGTAAAAATAAAAGTTGCTTTTGGGCAGTGGAGTCTGGTATTTTCCAGTAAGTTTAATGTTCCATTTGCATTTACGGTAAAATCTGTAAATGGCGCTTTGGCGGCCCAATCGTGACTTGGCTGAGCTGCGGTGTGAACTATTAACTTAATATCCGTATTGTACTTAGAAAATAATTTTTCTATATCCTCCTGGTGGCGAATGTCTAAGGCGCAATGTTCAAAATTATTAACTTCATTAATAAGTCTTTTTGTATTCCACTCCGTAGATGCATCTTCTCCAAAAAAATTTTGACGCATATTATTGTCTATCCCTATAATCTTATCAAACTTGTCTGCCATAAAGCGCACTGACTCGCTTCCAATAAGACCAGATGAGCCTGTTATAATACAAATGTTCATGCTATTGTTCTATTTTATATGTTTTTATTCTCACTTTATCTTTAAAATGCTGCCTATTTTTGGGTTTAAAATAATAAGCTCTTACCGATGAGTTTTTATAAGTGGTATCATTTCTAAAATTATGATAAACATCATTTGTTGTTTTAAAGTACGTATTAGAATAAATACCAGATTGTAACAATTCATTTGAGGTTTTGTAATCATTTAAAATAAAGTTGTCATCTAATACCCTAAGCCTTATTTCTGGTGAATTTCTTACCATGGAATAGAGTTTACCTTTTATATTGTGGTAATGCTCAATTTCGTAATATAAGTCTTCTTCAGGCACAAACGGGGCTCCTAATTTTATGGCATACTCATCTTGAAAAACCAATTTTATAGGTTTAAAATTAGGCTTTTTCTTAAATAATATGAGGTTTTCTTCAGAAAAATTAAACTTAAATAATGGGTTATAGTTCAATTCTAATACCAAATTTAATTTAGGTTCATCAAAAAGTGGGTATCTTTTATCTATACTTCCGTAATGGTATATCACATACTCCGGTCCTTTTTCAGAGTTGTATAAATCAAAATTTAAATTCTCTAGAGCCTTAGTATATGCCGTGTAGGACTGAATTACCGGACGAGGCAAATAGTTGAGGTTATTTTCCAACAGAAGTAGAATATCCCAGGGATAAATATCAACAGTGTCATCTCCTATCTCTTCAATCACTTTATCCGGAAGACTATTTTTAGTGTTTTGTAAAGTTTGCCCAAAATTAGAATTAAATTGATTTATCTGTCTTAAGTAATTTTCTTTGTACAACGCAATAGATTTAGTTTTGCTTTTAATTTTATCCTTATTAACTAAAATTGGAATTAAGAATATAGGGATAAACAACAAATTTAACTTACTAGAGCGCTTATTCTTAAAAAAATATGGCATACAAAAAACTAAAAGCAAAGCAAAACTAAAAAATTCACTAAGGTGCTGAATATCTGCTCTTACGAAAGACTGTTTGTACAATATGTAAAGCGATAATATAAAAACACCGGTTAAAAAAGCTATTTTAATGTATTGAATTTTCTGATTAATCAG
>Ga0102928_1000760_pt1 | contig 20822 bp, 19 predicted proteins | sample SalPonR1_B_D1_MG_FD_78504 | JGI IMG/M metagenome (GOLD analysis project Ga0102928, IMG submission 78504) | Salt pond soil microbial communities from South San Francisco under conditions of wetland restoration - Salt Pond MetaG R1_B_D1_MG | ecosystem: Environmental > Aquatic > Marine > Intertidal...
TAGAGATGTAACTGAAAGAGTTACCAGAAATGTTTCTCAACCTTTACCTCGTTCTTCCAGTCAATCTAGAGGCAATGTTAATTTTAATCTAGCTGGAAGTTCATCTAATAATGTAAATACAGGTACTCAGAGTGCAGGCAGATCTGTTGTTCAGAACAACAATACAACCGCATCTGCTAATCAAAGAAATAATGTAAATACAGGTACTCAGTCTAGAGGTAATGGTATTAATCCGAATCTAGCTAGAAACACAAATAGCACTGCGAATACTGGCACCCAGACTGGAGGTAGATCTGTCGTTCGGAACAATAATACAATTGCATCTGTTAATCAAAGAAATAATCCTTATACAGGTACTCAATCTAGGGGTGATGGTATTAATCCGAATCTAGCTGGAAACACAGGTAGCACTACAAATACTGGCACTCAAAGTGGAGGTAGATCCGTTAGTGGAAGTAACCAAAATACGAGAATAAGCTTGCCCAATATTAATCTTCCTGAAATAAGAAGGCCTAATTTACCTGATATATCTCCACCCCAAGTTCCTTCCATTGGTGATTTAATTCCTAACATAGGAGGAAATGAAAGAAATATCACTTATTTGGAAACAATAGGAATTATTATAAATGCTGAAACAACAGATGAAATTAGGGATGCTTATAAAGAACTTATGGAAGGTCCATTTGGGGACAAGTTAAGAACTAGAGATAGAACTAGAGACCGGTCAAAAGAAATGTCACGCATTCCAGAAGAAGATAGAGTTTATATCTATAAAGACTTACCGTATAATTTAGTGTTTTATGACACTGTCACAGGTACTCTTTATGTAGATAACCATCGCAAGGGTTTTACAGCCTACGCCCCTTCTGAGGTGGCTTTTAGAAACTTTGTTACTGTTATAAGAAGTAGTTACAGAACGGCAAGAAGTATTCAAGATTATAAAACTCTGGCAATAGGAATTATAAAGTATGGTCAGGAAATAAATAACAATAGTAGTTATAGCAACATACCTGCTTACGAACCTCCTACTGTAGAAAACATTGTTATAAATCTAGAAACTAGAGAAAGCGGAATACCCTTTACACCTACGCTACAGTCTATCGCTAATGCTAATACTGTTAATGAAATAAATAACGCTTATGCTAGTCTAGTAAGTGGTCCCTTTGGAAAAAGATTGCAAAGCAAAGGTAATACTATAGATAGACTAGAAGAGATGTCTAGTATTCCAGAATCTGATAGAGTATATATATACTCTGATTTACCAAATCATTTGATGTATTACGATAAGGTAACAGGTACACTTTATCTAGAAGGCAAAGAAATTGTGGATCCTAAAAAGTTTACTCCTAGTGTTGTAGGTAGTCAACTATTGCTTCCCCTATTAAAGACCACCTATCAAATAGCACCGACTATTGAAAAGTTTAAGGACTTAACAAGGGGACTTATTAGTTACGGCGAGTCAGTAGGTAGAGAATAAATAAACTTTAGGTACTTCTCAATATAAAATCCTTATTGTCTCTTTCCATCCAAACCACTTTTTTAATACCTACTTTCATAATTAATTGATAACAACTTTCACAAGGTTTACTACTAATAATATATTTACCTTTACGAGAACAACCTGCTATGTATAATGTACTTTTAGAAATATTAAACTTCCTATTCTTTAATGCAAAAGCTATAACTCTTACTTCTGCATGAGCAGAAATAGTAAATTCGTCTGGATAAGGTTGAATAGATAAAGGATTAGTCTTTGTATAAGAGTTCATACAAGGACCAATCCTTTTGTTCTTATTTATTACTAATAAAGCTGCTATATTAGCTCTATAATCACTTCTTCTATTCTTCATTAAGAACATTATACATTTGTTTATATAATAAAAATCATATGAATTTATCATAAATCCTTATAATAAAATAAATGTATTGATAGAAGAATAGCATGTAACAATAATTACAGCAATTTCTATTAATTTAGAATATAAGAAAATCTGTAATTATTGTCTAGAATGAACAACTTTTACTTCTTAACTAAATCCCAAACTACAGATATACGACCTTCACCATAGTAGGGATTTACACTGTGATAAACGTCACTGTCCATGACTATAGCCCTATCAAATTTATAACTAATAGGCTGAGGATTGTATAAGCCCTCTTCAGAGCATATAAAGTATATCCCCTCCTTTGTCGTCGTATTAGGTTCACCTTCATATATAACTAACTGCCCCCCGTCTTTTTCATCATAGACAACTGGATAAGGATAAAATAATAGAACTTTATCACTTATTTGTTCATGACAGTGGGGGCCATTAGAAGTTCCTGACTCCATAAAGTTAGCATGTAAAGATCCCTCATATTCTTCTAAATCTAAGATCTCTTTTATTTCTTGATTGTTGAAAATTGCTGTCCATAAATAATGAAAAACTGTATCCTCTTTTTGATAATCAATAGTATTCGTTTTGTATCCGCCATTTTCTTTACTATAAAGTATTGTCTGTTCTTCTACATAACGTGCAATTTCTTTACTTATATGCTGAACTAAATCAGTCTCTTGAAACTCGGATAAGAGTACGTCATCAATTACGTTATACATAAGTTTAATTCCTTTAATCTAATTTTGATTCTTTTGAATGCTAAATATTGAGTGTGCTCTAAAATTACCATAAGAGCTTTAATAATAAATTCGATGCTAAATTAGCTATTTAATTAAGTATATAAATAAATTAATATAGATAGATAAATTATTCTATTAGAGTCAATTTAAAACCTCCAGACAAACGTTTATTAGCCCCTGATTTAAATTACCTATTGATCTAAAACTAGCAGTACTCAGATCAATAATTCTATTACTATAAAAAGGACCTCTATCATTAATTCTAACAATTACACTGCGGTTATTGGCAGTGTTAGTAACTTTAACTCTAGTACCAAAATTCAAAGTTCTATGAGCAGCTGTAAAAAAATTATGATTAAATATTTCTCCAGAAGAAGTTTGTTGACCATTAAACCCGTCATTAGAACCATAATGAGAAGCTGTACCACTTTGAAAGCATCTAGAAGAAATTAGTTTATTTTCAATAGGTAAATATAAACCTTCGTTTGTATAATCTAGGTCAGGTTGAATAGTATTTAAAGATAGCAAAGTATGTATTGTTAATAGCAACATGTTTACAAAGTCTAAAAATTAGTATGATCTATAGTTTATAATATGGGCTTATATGATTATATCAATGCCATATTAAATCCTAAATAATTGAGTTAGTAACTAAAAGAATATTTCTATGAAAAATAAAGTTAATATAGATTTTGAAAAAGGAGTATTTAAAAATAATATAACTGAACTATATTTATTAATACTCCATACCCCTCCCGGCAAAACTCCCAATTTATTAGGTGATTTAAAAACTAAATCAGTGATGGTATGGGATTCTTTCGAAATGATGAAGCAATCAATAATAAGAACAGCAGGTATGTTAGGTATATTTCAACCATGGCCAGTCAGAGTGACTTCTGAAAGATTTAAAGGCATAAGTGATTATTATATAGATGACTTCATGATGTATGTCCAAGAATTAGAAACCAAATCATCCCTAAAGTATAAAGTCATAAATGATCAGTTACTAATATTTCCAGTTACAGACAAAATAAGAGAATTTAAAATGGTTAATATTAACGACAGAATTGATTAAATATTATTCTATAAACAATATAATTTATAGATGAGTAAAAAAGCGTTTAGTTCCACTAAAAAGTCTTTCTCCAAGAAAAGAGCTAAGAATATATGGTTAGCTATAAAAGAACTAACTAATATTAATAAAGGATATGTTTATATATGGAAAGTAAAAGAATCAATTGAGAAACATAATTATTTAATTGCTTCTAAAAAATACGAGAATAGACTAGAAATGAGAAAGCTACTTATTGATGAAAGTTCTTATCAGCAGCTAATGAGGAAATCTAGTTATCTAGAAGATCTATTAATTGAAACCATATGGGAGGAAGCTGAACTAACTTACCTAGAACCAGATAGATTACTAAAGCTTAAATTTAATGGCATTGGAATAGATTATGATCATTATAAAGCTTACAAGAAATCTAAAAGAGAAGTTTGTTTTAATAATGCAAATAGCAGATATTGGTACATTGGTAAGACTAAAAGCATAGTTCATCAATAAAGAAAAGAGAAGAATAAAAAGTTTTATAGTGAGATAAACAAATGACGTATTATGCAGAATATAGATACAATCTAGTTCAATTTATATTAAGTCAAAAGGACAATAGTTTAATAGAAAGGCATAAGGAAGTTTCTTCTAAGACTAATACTGACTTCCTTAATGACTATTCAATTTATAAAGATAAAGTATTAGAACAAAGAGAAGATAATCCTAATCATCCTTTCTATGATTTAAACATTCCATTAAATAATGTTTATTCTACCGACCCTAGAGATTTAATAAAAGAGATAGTAGAAGGAGAATATGAGTATGTTGGTACTAAAACAATATATGATATCCTATATTTCTCTAATTTATCTTTATCTAATCCCTATCTATATAATGATGTAAATATTATTAATGATGAGTTTATAAATACTGATGTACCTATTGCTTATGATCCCTTTAGAAGAAAAGTGCAAAGAGAAGAAACATTAGTTTGGGAGTTTGTTAATAAAGGTTACTTTACAGATAGTGATGATAGGGATAGATGGAAGTATCTATATTTACCCATAAATATCAATTACGTTAATCAAATTAATATTCCCAAGATAGGGTATTGGAATCTAGATAACCAATTAACAATAGATTTCTTATACCCTTCTAAAGAATATATATTAGTTAATGATGTTAGCAGTTGGGACTTTCATTATAAGTTGGTAACTGGGGGTAATACTCATCCTTTTTTAAAAGGCTTTGTTTTCACAGGAAGATGTGTAGTTCAAGGTTATAAAGGTGAAATACTGTATGAATATAGTGATATAGATGGGGTATATGGATTTAAATATACTCTTTATTTAAGTAATTTAAAACCCCTTACTTTATCCTATCCACTAGGAGTACCAAAGGAAGGAGATTTAATATTTGACGAATGTACTGCTAATTTAATAGGTCTATATCCTATATACGGCTTAATACCTAATGAGATAGGAAAGTATACTGGATACCGAACAACCACTAATTATCATCCAAATAAAACTTTTTATTTATACGAGACTTTTAATAGAAATACCTTCTTATCTGAAGCTATTCCGCATGTATATGCTAAAGATTTTATAGATATCGCCCTCAAGAAACTAGGAATATATAAAGGAGACCTAATAATAAAAGCAATAGATAGCAAAGACTTTTATTATATAAAAGACGATCCAAGTTGTGGAGTAGTAATTCAAATAGTAGATTTTAATTGCTTACCAGCAGATCTAAGGTTAATTAATCCTAGATCATTATTTAATGACTGCACTATAGTGAATGAATGTTTCAACAAGATTCAATTCTATAAAAAGCTTTTCAATGAATGTAATTTAATTGACGACACATTTTATTTGTATGAATGTCAGTTTAGTAATAAAGAGATAGAGATTTGTTTAATAGGAGATTACACTAATATAAATCAAGACCTAATAATTGAAGATTGCTCTGTATAAAAATATCTTATCTTAATAAAGTAGGATCTTTGAAATAAGTTATTACAAAGCCATAACAGACCTAATAATAACTATAGATATACTCACTTTTAACTAGCTTATTATTAGCAATATAAACTACAGATATATAATTACTTAATATTGAAGAAACTATATTTTATTAAAATTTATAAATAATTGTAATGAGCAATCTACAGCAATATAAAATAGTTCAAGGTACTGAGAATACAGATATTTATGAAGATCCAGTTAAAGGATCTAATGGTACAGCAGTAGTAGTAAAGATTAACAAATTAATTGATGCTTTACAAACACAATTTTTAGAAGCTACTCCCACTAATAAAGGTAATATAGTAACTAGAGATAGTAGTCAAAGTATTGTACAGCTATTACCAGGAAGTGATGGATTTTGTTTAGTCTCTGATCCTAATAATCCAAAAGGTTTGACTTATGAAGAGAGAGTAGATCTAATATCAGATCAACAAATAGGTGGTAAAAAGACTTTCGTTGATGCCCCTGTATTCTCTAATGGATTTACTGCTAATGGTGCAGTTCAGTTTAACTCTAATTTAACAGTAGCTGGAGATATTACAGGTCAAGATATAAGAGCTACTGGGTCAGTATTAGTACAAGGTAATACTACTCTTAACAATGCTTTAACTGTTGGTGGTGCTGCTGATTTCAATAACAATCTTAATGTAGATGGAATATCAACATTGAGAGGTAATGTTAGTATGGACAATGCCTTAAATGTAGTAGGAAGTACTACTTTAGGAAATGCATTAAATGTAGCTGGTAGCACTACTTTAGATGGTGTCTTATTAGCTAAGAGTACAGTAACACTTAAAGGTATAGTAACAGCAAATCAAGATCTAAGCGTAGGTGAAGATTTATCAGTAACTAATCATGCAAATATTGGTGGTAATCTTAATGTACAAGGTACTGTTAACTTTAATGGAGGAGTAGCATTAAATCAAGATTTAACTTTACAAGGAACTATTACTAGTAAAGGTTTAAGTGTAGATGGCAGTGCTAATATAACTGGCTCTACAACTTTAGGAGGAACTTTAACAGTAGCAGGTAATATAAATACTAACAGCAATATATCAACAGCTGGGAACTTAAGTGTTAACAACGATGCAAGCATACTAGGAGATGCTGACGTTAGTGGTGTTTTAAATGTTGGAGGAGCCGCTTCTTTTTCTAGTGGTATAACTGTTACAGGTATGACTTCTCTAAGTCAGTTGGATTTAGCTGGAGCTTTAGAAGTAGATAGTAATGCTTTAGTAAGAGGTACCTTAAGAGTATTAGGTAATACAACTTTAGAATCTCCTGTAACCATTCAAAGTACTTTACAAACTACTAACAGCGTTCAAATAGGTAGTACATTAACTACAAACGGTTCTATTACTTCAGGTGGGGGAGTTCATAGTACAGGTATATTGTCTACTGATAGTAATGCCACAGTAGACGGTTCTATTACAGCAGGAGGTAATATAGAAACTACAGCTAGTGTTAAAAGTGGTTTTATAAATGTAGCCAACAACGCTACTGTAGTAGGTAAAGTTACAGCTGGTTCTATAGAAACTTCAGGTAATATTACGGGTTCTGGAGATGCTACTATATCAGGAAGAATACAGGCCACTTCTGGAAACTTGAATAGTTTAGAAGTAACTGGTAATACCAATTTATTATCAGATGTTGCAATAGGGGGAGACTTATCAGTTAATGGTAATTTTACTAGTAATAATCTTTCAGGTACTAATACAGGAGATGAAGTTCCAGCTACTCCTGCTGTCTTTGGATTAGTAAAAACAGAAGCTATGGATTTAAATCCCATAGTTTATACAAAAGCTAGAGTAGATAGTTTATTTCTACCCATATCAGAGAAAGCTTCTCCAAACGGATTAGCTTCCTTAGATGCTAATGGTACTATCCCAGCCAGTCAATTACCTGCTTCTGCTACTACTGTTCCTATAACTAGTGTATTTAGTAGAACAGGAGTTATAACAGCCCAAAGTGGTGACTATACTGCTACTCAAATATCTTTTTCTACTACTTCTAATTTACTAGCTAATAATACTAGAGATGCTATAGAAGAATTAAAGATTAACTTAGGTCAAGATATACAGACACATGTTAGTGATACAAATAATCCTCATAATGTAACTACTGCTCAAATAGGGGCTATACCTATAGCGCAAAAGGGAGCAGCTAATGGAGTAGCTTCATTGGATAATACTTCCAAAGTTCCTTTATCACAATTACCAGACACTATATTAGGTACAGTTAAATTTCAATCTACTTGGAATGCAGTAACTAATACACCTGCTATCACTAGTGGAGTCGGTAATAAAGGAAATTATTATGTAGTTTCTACTAAAGGCAATACTTTAGTGGATGGACAAAGTGATTGGGAAGTAGGGGATTGGATTATATTTAATGGTAGTGCTTGGGAGAAAGTAGATAATACTGATAGAATCTCTTCAGTATTTGGAAGGTCAGGTAATATAACGGCTCAATCAGGCGACTATAGTTCTGACTTAATTACCAATGATTCACTAGTAGTAGGATTAAGTGTAACTGAGGCACTGGATACTCTAAATAATAATAAAGCTGCTTTAAATCATTTACATTCTTGGGCGGATATTCATAGTACTCCTACAACACTGGCAGGATATGGTATAACCGATGCTGTACCTAACTCGTTGTTAGGAGCACCAGGGGGTGTAGCAACTTTAGATTCTAATGGTAAGTTAGATAATTCACAAGCTCATATCACCTCTGTATTTGGTAGGACTGGTGTAGTTATACCTCAATCCAATGATTATAGTGCTAATCAAGTATCTTTTGCATCAACGACTACTTTAGCTTCTACTAATGTAAGAGATGCTCTAGAAGAATTGCATGCTAATACTAATAATCATACTTCTAGAACTGATAATCCGCATAGTGTGACTTATACTCAAGTAGGAGCTATACCTTTAACGGATAGAGGCGCAGCTTCAGGAGTTGCTCCATTAGATTCTAGTGCAAAAATACCAGATACTTTTATAAACCCAGACTTTGTTAAAAAAAGTGAGGTTAGGTTTACTAAACAATTTAGTGATGCGGATTTAACTTCTAATAACTTAACTGTTACTCATTCACTTGGTTACCAGTTTCCAAGTGCGGTTAATGTCTGGAGTGGTGGTAATAAGATGGTTATACCAGATGAAGTATTAGCAGTCAGCGAGAATGAGTTAAATATAAACTTAACTTCATTTGTACCTTTAACAGGAACTTGGAAAGTAGAAATAAGAAAATAATCAGTCAGTCAATTAGTTGTATAGTCATTAACTATAACAAATATTAATTCAAATGCATATGCTGATTACTAAGCATTATTACCGTTATACTTAGTAACTAGTATATGCATTAATTGTTAATTGACATAAAGTCTAGTAAAACCAATGGTCCCTTCAATACCTCAAGAGATAAAAAATGGAATTATAAAAGAATATTTACTAATAGACTGTATAGCCGCATTAATCTTCAAACCTGATTTAGGTTATGACGATAAACCAAATCAACAAGAATTTCTTAATAGAAGAAATGCAAGTTTTATGGATTTATCTTCTTATGAAGTAGGAGGTTATTCTTTAAATGGTTATAAACGATTTATTTTTAATTCATTAAATGTGGAAGTTGATGAATATAATTCAAAGATTACTTTTGAACCCACCTTCTATGCAATAAATGGAGATCTTGGCCCATTCACCCATTTGGTATTAGTAAGAGGTGCATTAGTAGCAGGAGCAGATATAGAAAATGGTAACAATAGAGGAGACCCTCAAGGTAGAGTTATAGCTATAAAGCCTGTTGGAGGATTAAGAACTTTACCTAGATTGGAAAATTATCCATCTATACCAGAAGGAAGTAAAGGATTGCTGTTACCAGAACAATTTGAGTATAAAACTACAATAACTTTATATTTAGATAGTACGCTCTTAATGTAGACCTAAATACATCAATATTATTTAATGATTAATGAAAACCATTTAAGGGAGTTAAGAACTAAGTTCTATTATGTAAGTCATAGTTTTGGAAGTCCTGAAGGTCTTATTGATTTAATGTCTTCTATATCTAACGATGCTTATGAAGTTGAATTAAAAATAGGTTTAATATTAAATCACCCAGGCCGGATTAGGGTAGTCACACCTTGGGATATGAGGTTCTCTTTAAAAGATTTAGATTTTACAGGTATATCAAAGTCTTTAGCTGCCGTCCCTTACGAACCTTATACGGTATATGACTTGAATCATAAGATTATATATAAAGTATTAGAACATAATGGAATATGGGGTGATTCAGTTTTAGATAGAAGTTTAATAATACAATCTTTCAGTACTGAAATGTTCTATTTACAGTACTCAACCTTTCATAGTTTCAATACTGATTTACTTATTGTTAATAATCTAGCTTTGAGAGGAAGAAATGCTCTATCTGATAATGATGCCCTAAAAGCACCACCTAAATTTGATTCTGAAACTGGAGATAATTATTTAGTCCCGGCTATAGAACCCAAAGATAATTATATACAGTTAACTATCAATCTACCCTATTCAATAGAACCTTATATACATATATATCAATTAAAGTCTACACCTTTAATAAACGTAACTGTTCAGGATATAATGACTAATCCCAGTACGACTTATGAGACTTTTACTATTGAAGGTGAAGGTGTTCCTATCATATTCAATCCGAATTATAGCGGATGGATATTAGTAGTCTATAAGGTAAGAGATCAAACCTTCCCTCTTAGAATATCTAATATACAGGGATATGGGGTCGATAGGTTTGTCCAATCTAGTGACTATATTTGGTATGTAGCAGTAGGAGATGAGTTTGATGTAACTAAATTGAGACAGAGTATGGGATTAATCACTAGAAGACCCTCAGATTTCAGTACAGCAGATAGTATAAAAATAACTGCAGATGTATCTTATTAAATAAACAATATGAAGCTAGAAAAAGATTTCGATATTTCATCTTTATTTGAAGAGTTTAATGCCCTATTAGCGACAAATTCTTCCTCTAATCCAGAGACTTCTATAGTAGACTTTGCAGAGAATATATTATTTAATAGTAGAGTTAAATTATTTACTCAGCAAAAAGCTTTACTCAAAGCTTTTTATAAAGAACCTCTATCAGATGTAGAGAAGAATATATTAGATTATTGGAATAAAGATAGTAGAACTACTTGGGTAGAAAATAGAAAATATAACAACTTGGTTTTAGAGGCAGGTAGAGGAAGTTCAAAAAGTACATTAGCCTCAATAATAGCTTTATATGAATTTTATTCTCTAATATCTTTAAGTGACCCAGCAGAGTATTATGGATTAATACCTAATGATCCCATAGGTATTTTTGTAATTGCTACTAGTCAACAACAAGTGAAAGATACTTTATATGGAAAGATAAAAGGTTACGCTGAGAACAGTTCGTTCTTCAAGAATCTAGTAAAGAATAATCAAATTGATATTCAAGCAGAAGCTATTAAATGTCCAGCTAAAAATATTGCTATTTATGCTAAACATACAAATAGTAAAGCTTTAGTAGGTTATACATTAAAGTGCCTAATATTAGATGAGGTAGCTAGATTTGAAGATGTAATGCAAAAGGATGGTAAAATATTCTCTGTTGCTGAAGAGATTTATACTAATGTAGGTAGGGGTACCCAAAGATTTGGGGGAGAAGGAAGAAAAGTAGCTATTTCTTCTGCTTGGAAAGACGGCGATTATATACAAAGATTATGGAATAATTCTTTAAAAGATCCTTCTACTTTAGGATTTAAGTTAAGAACTTGGGATCTAAATAAAAATAAAGATGTTAGTAGAGAAGCATGTAATTCTGATTATATAGCTGATAGAGCTAAAGCTGAATTAGAGTATGAAGGTATTAGAACTAAGAATGCCAGTGGATTTATTAGAGCTGATATATTAGAAGGATTAGAAACTGGTAAAAGTGCTGCGGATATAAGACAGATTGAACTAGATATAATGGGTAGATATTATGTGGGTGTAGAAATAGATAGATTAGAAGAAGATAAGTCAATTGAGTCTTTCATGCATGTTGACTTTTCAAAGAAAAGAGATTCTACTGGTATATGCTTTGGTCATCCTGAAGCAATTGATATTGAAGATTCATTAGAAAAAGATTTAAAAGTAGTAATTGATGGATTAGTAAAGGTAATACCTTATGTAGACGGTTCAGGCAAGCAGAGAACAATATCTTATCCAAACATAGAGAATTTTATTATAGAAGTTGCTAGAGCTAGAAATGTTAGATTATTAACCTTTGACTCTTTCAATAGTGAATCAACTATACAAAGACTTCATTCTATAGGCATAGAAACTAAAGAAGTAAATTCATCAAGAAACAACCAATTATTAGTCAGTACTACTTGTAAAGATCTAATGTTGGAAGGGAGTGTCTCTTTATGCAAAGATAGTTCTTATCTACCTTATTTATACGCTGAGATAGACGGTATAAATATTGAAAGATCAGGTAAGATTGTTCATGGAACAGCTGGGAAAGATTTGTTTGATGCTACAGTTAATGTAGTATATCATTGTTATCTTCATGGTATAAAAATGGGATATAAGTTTAAGAGAGGTTTAAAAGCATCTATAAATGTATCTTCTCAAGCCGAGGCAATAAATAAATCTAATAGAATCAAAGGGACAAAAGTTACTTCTACTTTTAGAGATAAAAATAGAATTAAAAAGTTGATGGGTAAAAGTTAATTAAAGAATGAGAAAGATAATATTAAAAGTATTTAGATATTTATATAAAAATGTTCTTCAATCCCTACACAAACAATATATTAAAAGATAAGAAGTTTCATCAATTTACCTTTCCCTGTTATCCCTGCCATCCCTGTGAAGATGTATGTTTAGAAGAAAGTAAGGTATGTAGTCATACTCCTTTATTATTAGAATGGTCACCATATTCTCTACCTCAACACGATGATCCCCCTATAACTTGTTATATGGTAGAACCAGTAATATTGGCCCCAAGATATTATTTAGAAATCCATCCACCTAAAAATCTAGTGAGTGAAAGAGTTGTAAGTGAGACCCCTATAGAATATCCAATTGATAAGCAAGGATTATTAGCTAATAAACTTCAGATATCTCTATATCCTTCTATAGGAAGTAAAGAATCGGTAGATTCTTATTATAAGGTTAACTATTGGCAATGGACTAAAGTATATCCTGATCCTAATATTAACTGTAATAGAAGGTGTAATCCTCTACTAAACAAAACTCCTGTAACTAAACATATAATAAGAACTGAGTTCTGGTATATCCCTTCTATAGACTGTAGCCAAACTGATTATTATGAGCTATTAAGAGAAGATGATGATACTAGATGCTTAGATAATACTGATATAATAATTCCTCCTTATAATTTAGAAGTATTCTATATAAATTCATTAGTAACAAATAGTGATTATAATAGTAACGATTGGGTGTTGAGGTATATGGAACATAATAACATTATGAAATCTATAACTAACGAGAGAATAGTTAAAGATATTGGTATAGCTTGGACTTATGGTCCTAGACCTAATACTGAATATTATATTGAATATATAAAACCTTTAAAGTTTAAAGATATAATTATAAAGTCTTATGACAGATTCAGCACAAATTCGTCAAACATATTCCAATAACAAATACGACGCTTTAGCAGATAGCTTAGGGTTAAGTAATGCGTTAGATATTGTGTTTTACACCTGGGTACCTTCTAAAAATCCACCGCTTATAAAAATAGGATCAGCTGATAGTCTAAATATATTTCCAGAAAAATGTAAATGGTCAGCAGACGGAAAGTTTAATGCAGAAATAACAGTCCCCTACAAAGTCTTTGGAGTATACTTACCAGAAGGGCAAAAGTCTTTAAGTCCAGAACATGATAGGGATTTAAGACCTCTAGTAATAGAAGGAGTCGTAGAAGGACCAGGATATACAGAGAATGATTTGGTAGCTCCTTTAGTCGAAGGGAAGATAGATAGATTATATAGAATAAACCATTGGCAAGTAGAACCAGGAGATATTACTCCTTTTCAATCTTTAAGAAAAGTATCAATTGGCCCAAATAAGACTAATAATGATATTAGTAAACTTATAAAAAGTTGGGATATTGATATACTTGTAGATTGGGCCGAATATAAAAAACAATTAGCTAAGAAATGATATATATGTTTATGTAATTAATTTTCTTAGTCAATACATTATGTTAATACTAATATTTCAATATATATATATAAATACTAAGTATTAACTTTCATCATTTAAGTTCAACATGAATTGTTCAAAAGTAGAAGTTGTTACTACTTCGTGTGTACCCGATATACCTTGCGGTTATCCTTTTTCACCTGGATTAAAAAGTCATTTATACATAAAAGATAAAGCAAATAACTATAAGTTCATTTCTAGTTTTAGAGGGGGGATTATAGATAATTCAAATAATATAGAGTTATTTGAAGGAGAAGGTTATGAAGTAAATTTTTATAGTCATTTCCTTTTACCTAATAATCAAGTACCATATCCTCCTAGTCTAGTAGAGTTAAAACTTAAAGAGGAGTCATCAGAGATTTACTTAAATGTATCTTTAGGAGATTTAGCAGAATCTTTTATATTTAGAAGAATTGATTTTGCTATAAATGAAGAAGATGAATCAAATATGATATCCATTCCTATTTCTATAAAAGAGATTTGCATTGAGCCTAATTGTTGCTGTAACAAAATCGATATAAAGTATTTAAAAGGCAAGATATTAGATAACTGTATGTTTAGGTTCAAGGATTTTACTAATCATTGTTATAGAAATAGAAAAAGACTATATGAACCTTTAACAGTAAAAACTTGTAAAAGTCATCAATGCCTCTAAATTAAATATAAAACCTAATAGTATAAAAATTAATCTAATTAACTAAGAACATGCCCGGTTTCCCCACAAACAATTCTAAAGTATTAACTAAAGCTGGTTGGAAATCTTATTCAGACTTTGTAAATAATACTTTATTAATAGGAGAAGAAATATTAACTTTCAACCAAAAGACAAAGGAAGCAGAATGGGTTCCATTGATAGGAATATGCAAGCATACTGAAAATCAAGGAAGAGAGCTGGTATTAGATAGTGGTCAAATAATAGAAGTCAGCAGTACTAATCCTTGGATAGTCAAAGATAAATATCGTAATAGAGAGACACTATATACTACAGAAGATTTAAAGAATATAGATGAATCAAGAAATGCATGGGGATTAGCCAATATATCTAATAATCCTTGTTGTCAAAAGCTTATAGAGTATGATTTGAGAATATGGAGAAACAATGGAGAGGATCTTAATGAACAAGGTATAGTAGAATTTATTGATTTAGAACTTACAAATGTCAGGAATGGTTCTACTAACTCAGATCCAAACGATCCCAGTCTAACAATAGCCAAAGAATATTGGTCTCCAATAACTACTAACAATTCAGTATTTATAGAACAAAATGGGTTATCTTTTGTAAGTGGAGCTGTATCCCCACTTAGTTGTCAAACTCCAGAGTACATTAATCCTAGCGTTCCTTAAATTAATATAGAGTTCATTAAATAAAATGTTTATAGTAGCAAACCTTAAATAGTTTCTATATTATAAATTATGCAAACTGGAAAAGTTCATAGTCTAGGAGGTATACTCTTTAAAGATGACACCTTTCAAGATACAGCTCTATTTCTAATTGGATTAAAATCCAATGTTCAAACTCAGATCGATTCCAAATTAGATTCATCCATTATAAATCAGCCACATGGTATCTTAGGATTGAATGCTCAAGGTGCTATACCAGTAGATAAATTAAATATTAGAGAAGGTACCAATACAACTATTGATATAGATGATATTAATAACACCCTAACTATACATAATAGTATAGTACCTTATAAACACCCTACTGATGATGGAACTTTACATGTACCAATAATTGGATACAACAATGATGGTAAGGTTTTAAGAGCTGGAGCAAGTCCAGGAGTTATGGTTTGGGACACTATTGAATGGGATGATTTAATAAATATACCCACTGCCTTTCCTCCTACTATACATACACATAGTTGGACTGAAGTCATAGATACTCCTACTACATTAGGCGGGTATGGTATATCAGATGCTATAAATATTAATTTAATAGGAGTACCTAGAGGCGTAGCTTCTCTTGATGAACAAGGTAAAGTTCCAAGGAGTCAATTACCTCCTTTGTTCCCTTATATACTAGATGGAGGTAATGCAGGTACATCTAATGCCATTATGGAAAGCTCAGCTTTTGTCCCTTATACTCATCCTGACCATACTAATATAACTTCAGTAAGAGATGCCCTAAATTTATTATTATTTAAGCCATTAGGAGACTCAGCCAAAAACTTAATTCCTTCTTATAAGTTTGAAAAAGGTAGAACTATAGATAGTATTTTATTAAGTTGGCAAGTTGAGAAGAATCTAAATTATCAAGAGATCAGTCATGGCATTGGAGAAGTTAATTTAAACTTAAGATCTTACACACATTCTGGTATATCTTTATCTACAGATACTGATTATCGTATTACTCTTAGAAGTACTGATAATGAAATAGTCGTATTAACTACAACTGTACGTTTCCATCCTAAAATATTCTGGGGCTTAGCTTCAATAGAAAATATAGATACCTATACCCAACTAAATCAGTTACAAAGTAAAATAGATTCTTCTAAACATATAAATACTATATTCAACGCTGTTGATCAATACCTTTATATAGCCCATCCTGCTTCATATGGATTAGGATCTTCTAAAATTAATGGATTCATATACAGTGGTTGGGATATAAGATCAGTAAATATTACTAATGATTATGGTTATAGTGTAAGTTATTACATTTACCGTTCTATTTATAGATATAATGGTACTGATATAAACCTTGAGTTTAGCTAAATCCTTATATAATATTTAATTAATTAAGATGGCCAATAATAAAGGTACTTTACTGCCAGCTACAGCTAGACCTATCTCGCCTTTAGATGTATATCCTATTGCTTACGCAAATGAAATAAAAGGAGGATGTCATAATTATAGAAATCTAGCAGAGAGAGATTCCACTCCTATTGATAGATTAAATGAAGGAATGTTATGTACAGTTGGTACCAACATATATATTTATTTAGGAAGCCAATGGCAAGCTTTAACTATAACTGGAGATGACAGCCAAGATCCCCCAACAAATACAGATACAAATCCTTCTAGACAAACGTTTATTCAATCAACTCCTTCTACTTTATGGATGGTAAATCATAACTTAAATAGAATTCCAATACTAAAAACGTTTGATAATCTAGGTAGAGAAATAGAAGGAGCTGTAACTAATCCTAGCTTTTATTCAACAGTTATAGAATTTAATACTCCTCAAGCCGGTTCAGCTGAATATATATAAATAAATTATTTTTATTTATTCACACTAAATATATTATATTTATTAGTAATATATTTATTACTATTTCTACTCTTAAAATAAGTAGAATGCATATTGATTTATATTCATCCCTTAACTATTTAATTTAAATAATCATTTAAACTTATGCCGGCTAGAAAGTTTTTAGTAGATTTAGATCTAAGTAAAAATCAATTACAAAATCCTGTAGCTCATAAAATAGCTTCAGATCCTGCATCCCCAATAGAAGGTCAATTCTATTACAACACAGGAGATGAGAGTTTAAGATTACGTCAAAGTACTGGATGGGCTAGTCTTGCTTCTAAAGCTTATGTTGATGCTGTTAAACAAGGGCTAGATCCTAAAGATTCAGTTCGTGCAGCAACTGAATCAGATATAGCAGATCTTAGTACCGGAGCTCCTAGTGTAGTAGATGGTGTAACTTTAGAAGTAGGAGATAGAGTTCTCGTTAAAAGTCAAACAGATCCTACGACAAATGGTATCTATACCGTCGATGCAGTAGGTACTGGTACTGACGGTCAATGGTCACGAAGTATTGACGCTAATACTGGAGAGAAATTATCAGCTGGTTCTTATTTCTTTGTAGAAGAAGGAACCACTCATGATAATGCTGGATTTGTACTAACAACAGATGGTGATATTACATTAGGAGTGACTGATGTCTTATTCACTCAATTCTCTGGTGCTGGTCAAATCGAGGCTGGGGATGGTCTAACCAAAGACGGTAATACCTTAAACGTAGGTGGTACTGCTGATCGTATTAGTATAACAGCTGATACTGTAGATATAGCTTCCACTTATGTGGGTCAAGCCTCAATTACTACTCTTGGAGCAATTACTACTGGTACTTGGCAAGGAGATATTGTAGGTGTAGCTTATGGTGGTTTAGGAAATGACACTTTTACTCCTAATAGAGTAATATATTATAATGGTACTAACTTTGTTAGTTCAGCTACACTTGATCCTTCTACTGTTACTCGTAAATACGCAGCTGTAATAGGAGATGGTACGGCTACTTCTTATAATGTGGCTCATTCATTAGGAAGTGAAGATGTAACTGTATCAGTTTACGATGTTGCCACTAAAGAAGATGTGTTAGTTGATGTTTCAAGAGTTGATGCTAATACCGTTTTAGTAGAATTCTCAACTGCTCCGGCTGCTAACTCTTATCGTGTTGTTGTAGTTGGTTAATTAGTTTTATAACCTGTTGTAGTACTTATGCCAAATCTATCCAGTTATCTTATGAAAAGTCTCTCTAATATAGATCTAGGAGAAAATACATTATGGAATCCGGTTATACATCCTAGTGCTACAGCACCTGTAGGTCCTTCATTAGGACAACTATACTTTAATACTGTAGAAGAGGCTTTAAAGATCTGGGTAGGATCAAGCTGGGTGTCTTTAGCTGCAGGTTCAGGTAGTAGTACAACCACTAGCGATACTAGTCTATTAACCGAAGGACCTTCTGGTGATACTTTATTAATATAGTTTTAGTAAGATAATAATTCTTATAAATAAAGCCAGAATATTTAAGTATTAAATATTAAACGCTAACTTGTTATACACATAAGTTAGTGTTTATTTTTTAGTATTATCTATTAGTCCTAATTTAAAAAGTAAGCTTTAATCTATTATTTTATAATTCTTATATATATATATATATAACTATAAAAACTATAATGCCAAAATTAACTGATTTAGATCAAATCTTTTCTGCGGATATAGAAGCTACAGATTTAATGTACATCGTAGATTCTTCCGAAACCGATCCTGATCTCAAAAGTAAAAAGATTACTATGGCGGATGTCATAGGATCAATAAAAGCCATATCAGGTACAGATCTAGGAGAATGGGTAGAAGTGAATAGTGATTACACTATTGTAGATAATAAACAAATATATGTTAATGTATTCAATGACCAAGATATTACTATAACTTTTCCTCCTAGTCCAGTAGCTAGTAGTCAAATATTAATTGTCACTAATAGATTATCTAGTTCAAGTGGTACGGTATTTATTAATCTTAATGGTCAAAAGTATAATTATGAGTCTTATGTAAATAACTTATTTATAGGAAGAGAAAATCTTATCACTCGATTTATATATGTAAACTCCAATATAGGATGGATGAGCGATCCTAAAACTAATTTCAGTGTAAGTGGCAGCCCTTACACTTATATAATGAAATACATAGGTACTGGTGCAACGAGGACTCTAAGTGCTCTACCTTTTGACCCTGATTTAATAATGATAAAAAACGACACTGATAGTAGGAACTGGGTCCTATCTAGTACTGCTTTCAATAACAACAACTGGTCCATAGGTGTAGATTTTAATGCGGAGGGTTCTTATTGGACGAATAATACTCTTATTAACAACTATAGCAATGGTGTTTTTACTCTAGGAACCCATCTTCATGTTAATGAGCTTAATAAAGTTCATATGTTTTATGCCTTTAAGAAAGATCCTAATCTGGGATTTAACATTGTTAATTATGTTGGAAATTCTATTAACCCACGTGCAGTACCCCATGGTCTTCCAATAGCTCCAACTTTCTATATTATAAGAAGGGACTCTGGCTTACCTTGGCTAATATATCATAAAATATTCGACGCTGAGACTTATACCACTACTTTTGATGGTAGTTCTTTAAGCAATGCCTCTGCAAATGATATGAGACCTAGGAACCCAGATAATACTAATATTTATGTTGGGAATAGTTCGTGGAATAATGAGGCAAATGCCAATTATGTACTTTATGCATGGACAGACGTGCCTGGAATATTCTCTTCAGGTAGCTATTTTGGTACAGGGTATGCTTCTAATGGACCTAAAATTCAATGTGGGTTTAAGCCTCGTATAGTATGGATAAAACCTTTACCACATACAGCCAGTTCTATGCCTCTCTTAGTATTCGATGATGTGTTAGATGCTCCTAATCCTTTAAATAGAGCATTAAAAGCATCAACTGGACCTACAGGTGCTCAACAAGGTTGGAATACAGGAGGTATAAATCTAACTGCAGAAGGATTCGACGTTTTAGAAAATACAGGCAACAATTACAGTTGGCTAAATACTTTAGGAGTGAGATATATGTATGTAGCTTGGGCTTAGTAAAGAAAAAGAAACAGAATAAAGACTTTAAAGAATTATGGCAATAGATAATCTAAATAATAGACAAATTCAAATGTATATAAAAGTAGAACATGGAACTCCACAGATCAAAGATATAAGCTACTCTTCTAAAGAAGGTTATTTCTTAGTAGAAGGATTAGAGTTGAATAATAGACTTTATAAAAATAAAGACTTTTCTTTTGATGGTAGAAAGGTTATGATAAATCCTGAAAAGAGGACATTAGAAGAAGCTAAAGAAATTGTAGAACAAGAAATCTATGACTATGCCAAATCATTATTTGATAGTCATTATGATAAATACAGTTCTTTAGAAAGTGGCTCTTGGAATTTAAAAAAACAGGAGGCTAGCTCATATTTAATGAGTGTATCTCAAGGAACAGCTGACCCCTCAATAGCTCCTGTATTAGCAGCTGAAGCAAGTAAAGCTAATATAAACTTAGAAGATTTAGCTAAGTCAATAATGAATAATTTTATATCTTATAAAGATTTAAGTGCCAGAATAATAGGTAGAAGAAAAAGGGAAA
>Ga0102928_1000762_pt1 | contig 20776 bp, 23 predicted proteins | sample SalPonR1_B_D1_MG_FD_78504 | JGI IMG/M metagenome (GOLD analysis project Ga0102928, IMG submission 78504) | Salt pond soil microbial communities from South San Francisco under conditions of wetland restoration - Salt Pond MetaG R1_B_D1_MG | ecosystem: Environmental > Aquatic > Marine > Intertidal...
AGTCCCGATCCCGAAACTTCGGGGCGGGACTAATATTTTGCTTTGATTAAAATAATTATAAGTCAATGTCGCCTTTATCTCATGCCATAGTCTATTTGTTAGAATTAAAAACATAGCATGAACTTTGTCAGTTCAAAGTGGTGTTATTTTCAGCCAATCTGTAATGTTCACTTTTTGTCTTTTTATGGTTTTTGTTCTAAACTGCGCTCTTGATTGTAATGAAAACCCCGTAAAGACCTAAGCCTAACAATTCTTTACGGCAAGGCTTGATTTTATGAAAGACTTGCCGTAGCATAGAATTGTAGGCTTGGGGCTGCGGCGTTGAAATGGAAAGCAAGATAAAGCGCCCAAAAAATAAAAGCTACAATAACACGTTACACCATAGAGTTTTTTATTTTTACCAAAAAATTTTAAATCTTGGCCGGATCTTTTGAAAAATACCAAAAACGACGATTGATATCCTCTTATATTTCTGTGATTGTGAGTATTGGTCTGGTGTTGTTTTTAATAGGAATGCTGGGCATTTTGGTGATTAATACGCAAAAAGTGGCCAACCACTTTAAGGAGCAAATCGCGATGAGCATCTACCTGAAAGACCAGGCGAAAGAAATAGAAATAGACCAGTTGCAAAAACAATTGGCACTGGCAGAATATACTAAAAACACGGTATACACCTCAAAAGCTGAAGCTGCAGAAATTTATAAACAAGATATAGGCGAAGATTTTATGGACTTTCTAGGCGATGCCAATCCGTTGCCACAATCTATAGATGTGTATTTTAAAGCCGATTTTGTAAACGAGGTGAAATTAGCTGAAATAGCCCGAGACCTTTCTGAAAAAGATTTTGTGGCCGAGATTATTTACGATAAGCCCCTAATTTCTCTTCTAAACAATAATATTAAAAAAATTAGCTTTTGGGTATTGATCATTTCCGGGGTGTTTACATTTATAGCGGTGTTGCTCATTAACAGTTCCATTAGGCTGTCTGTGTATTCCAAACGGTTTATCATCAAAACCATGCAGATGGTTGGGGCGACTAAAAGTTTTATAAGACGACCGTTTATATGGCGAAGTGTAAAATTGGGGATGATAGGAGCAGTGCTGGCCATGATAGGCATGGTTTTAGTCTTGTACTCCTTGGATCGCAGCTATCCCGACTTAAATTTATTGGTGGATAGATTGTTGCTGGGTGCATTATTTTTAATTGTATTTCTGCTGGGTGTGCTTATAACGTGGTTTAGCACGTTTTTGGCCACACAGCGATTTTTGAATCTAAGAACAGACGAACTTTATTACTAAATATTATGGGCGGAGAAAGCAAGCGAAAAGAAAAATTAGAAGAGGCCAAAAAGAATGAATTCATTTTTGAGCCTAAGAACTACATCTTCATGATTATTGGGCTTGTTGTCATTGCTATTGGGTTTTTGCTCATGAGCGGTGGTGGCAGTGACGATCCGCAGGTTTTTAATCCTGATATTTTTAGTCCAAGGCGAATTCGGCTAGCACCTACAATCGTCATCATTGGTTTTGCGATAGAAGTTTACGCTATTCTTCTCAATCCTAAAAAGGATAAACCTTAAGCCTTGCTAGATTTGAACACTTCTGAATTTTCTGAAGCTTTTTTTAAAAATGGCGCTGTACTTTGTTTTGACAAACCCTTACACTGGACGTCTTTTCAATTGGTCAATAAAGTACGATGGCTCATCAGGCAAACTTATAATATCAAAAAAATAAAAGTCGGTCATGCCGGCACGCTAGACCCTTTAGCCACTGGACTGGTCATAATCTGTACTGGCAAAAAAACTAAAACTATTCCAGACTTGATGGGTCAACATAAAGTGTATACCGGAGAGATTACTCTTGGTGCCACCCGACCATCTTATGATATGGAAACTGAAATTGATGCTAAATTTCCTTATGATCAGATTACTGAAAAGCAAATTCATAACAACACCCGAGAGTTTACGGGTAATATCATGCAGCGGCCTCCTGCGTTTTCTGCTTTAAAAAAGGAGGGCAAACGTTTGTACGAATACGCCAGAAAAGGCGAAGCGGTGGATATTCCCAAACGTGAAGTCCACATCTACAGTTTTGAAATTACTTCGGTAGAATTGCCTAAAGTATGCTTTAGGGTGTCCTGTGGTAAAGGGACCTACATACGCAGTTTAGCCCATGATTTTGGTAAATCTCTTTTTTCCGGCGCCTATCTTTCCGGTTTGTGCCGCACGCAGATTGGGGACTTTGAATTGAAAGACGCTACAAGTCTTGAAGCGTTTGAAGAGGCTTTAAGGGGTTAAACTGACCCGAAAAAGGTTTATCGAATCTTTTGGGTCTTTTATGATTCAATTAAATAGGGTTTCATAAAATGTCTTTTTCCAAGTTCACCCTCTAATAAATAGGCATTAGGCTTCGATTTGTGCCAAAAAAAAAAAAAACGCTGTGCTTCGAAGTTTGCTAGGTTGCACCGAACATTTATTTCCCTAAAGAATTTAGTAAGTGTTGTTTTTAAAATTGTACATCATTGAAGTATAATTGTACAAACTCTTTTTTCTTCGTTTTAGCAGAAAAACCCAAAAGGTCTTTCTCCAAAGGCAGTTAGAAACACCGACCCGTAAGGATTTCCTCCAAAGGCGTACAGGTTGCTATGCCTTTGGGCCTAAACCCTGGCAATGAAGAACTCGGGGTCAATAACATTCCGAATCATGCCGTAGTCAAATTAAAAAACGATCTTAACTTGATCAAACCCCAAAAAACCCTTATGTTTGAAATGAAACAACACGCTAAAAACACAATTTAAATATTCTAACATAAAATTGGTTTAATTATTTCAGTATGTTTTTTTTTGAGTTTTACATCATGTTTAACTCGCCCGCCAAAATATAGCGGGCCTAAAATTTTTTATTATGAAAAAAGTAATACTTGTCAACCTTTGGAGGATTAATTTTAATGTTGGGAGTGTTTGCTTTGGGGAGTAGTGGGTTTAAGGCTTCCGAAAACAATGTAGATGGTTGTGTTGAATATGCTAGAGATGCCTACGCACAAGAACACCAACATTATAATGTTCCCTACACATTCGCTGAAATGGTAGAATCTCAGCTGTTTTACTTAGATCTCTGTAATTCAGTAGGTGGTCCAGATAATGTTGGAGAAACTGTTTTTATAGATTAATTTTTATGCGTTTTATTATATTTCTTCTCTTAATATCGACTGGAACATATTGTCAAGAAAATATTGAGGTTACTTTTAAAAAATATCTTAATGAAAACTATAAATTGGATGATAGTGCGACTGATTATGTGAAGAAAGGTTTCTTAAATCTAAGTAAGATTATTGATATTCCTACTTACAAATTAAAAATTTCTGGCAATAATTCATTTTTTAAGTATGATGAAATTATGGAGCCTGATAATATAAGAAAATTAGATAAAGCAATCTCTATTTTATCAGGAAAGCAAACACACTATCTTAAAATTGATAATAAGTTATTGTACTCATTAAGTGAATTTGAAAATGATTACTATTTAGTTAAAAAAAAAAAATAAATAAATTTAATTGGAAGTTAACCGAAGAATACAAAACAATCTTAGGTTTTAAATGTAGAAAAGCTAAAGCTACTTATGAAATAGATGATATAAGGGGAAAAATGAAATTTGAATATTATGCGTGGTTTTCCGAAGATTTGCCATCTTATTTCGGACCATCAGATATTATTGGATTACCTGGTACGATCTTAGAAGCTGGTACAAGCAGTTTTTATTACAAAGCAGTAAATATTAAGTTTAGAAAAATTTCTGAAATTAAATTACCAGATAATGAAATAATTACTGAAGAAGAATATGAGAATATGTATAGGTCATTACTTGAAAATAGGTTTAATTAATTTTTTCTTATTCCCCATTATAGCCTCCTCCCAAACCCACCATCTCACGGGCAAAACCCAAGACTCCCTACAAAATCCAGTCCCCAACACCAATATAATTGCCTCACCAATTACAGATGAGGATGTCAACATCACCTTTGCCATTTCCAGTCTGCAAGGCGAGTACAAACTTAAACTCGAAAACAACATCCCATACCAAATTGCTATTACGCACTTGGGTTATAAAAAAATAACAGACACCATTACGCTTACTAGCGATAAAGTTAAAAACTATACCCTAAAAGAAAGCACAGAAACCTTAGAGGAAGTCCTCATTAAAGCAGAAATGGCGGTCATCGTTAAAGAAGATACCATCACTTACCGTACCAACCAGTTTAAAACAAGAGACGAAGGAAGACCAACATAAACTTGAAAAAACACCTCGCTACCCCTTTAATTATTACATATTTAACCTATATTTGAAATGTACAAACAAATCAAATTAATTAATTTAACAAAGTATTAACTTTCAATAGACTGTGAATGGTTTTTTCTCGCCCTGAGCAGTTCATTGAGCTTAGTCGAAATGCAGTCGAAGGGTTTTTGAGTTTTACAATATGTTTAACTCGTTCCGCTAAAAGCGGAATCTAAATTTTTTTATTATGAAAAAAGTAATACTTGTCCGCCTTTGGAGGATTAATTTTAATGTTGGGAGTGTTTGCTTTTGGGAGTAGTGGTTTTAAGGCTAATAATTCATCTGAAATTGAACCACAACAGGCTTCTTGTTTTGAGGCAGCAAGAGCTTTTGTAATTGCTGTATATGGCGAAATTGATCTTAGTAACGTTCAGCTTGTTTTAGATATTAATGAAGCTTGTGAAGAGGGAAGATTAGATCCAAGATAGAAAAATGACTAAATATTTTGTTTCATTTATACTGATATGTTTGCTTAATGCAGAAATACAAGCACAAAATACTGATGTCTATTATAAGGTATTTCCAAAGGATATTCTTAAAGATAAACAAAATATAGATCAACAAACTAGGAGGCTTGTTGAAGGAGGTGTAAATTATGCAAAGAGAGAAGAATATATTTTAAAAATTAATGATACCTTATCTTTATTTTCTAAGGTAAATAAATTGATATCTTTAGATGATCCTCTAAAAGATATACATGAAGGTATTGCTAAAAATTTTACAAATTTTAATAACCAAACATTATATATTTTTAATAATAACCAAATTATATATGATATAAGTATCTTAAACACTACTTATACTGTTATGCAAGAACCAATCAATTTTAATTGGAAATTGTCTAATAATCAAAAAGAAATTTTAGGGTATAATGCTCAAAAAGCAGAAGGTGTACACAAAGATATATTGACAGGTAAAACTTTTAAAATAGAAGCCTGGTTTATTAGAGATATACCTGTATCGGCTGGCCCTGATGTTTTTATGGGTTTACCAGGGCTAATTGTCGAATTAGATTTATTACGAAGCGTCATTAAAATTTCTAAAATTGAAAAAACCAATAAAGCAGATATTAATTTAAAAATAGATGAAAAACAGTCTATAGACAGAGATCAATTAGATAAAATTATTAGAAACCTAAATACTAAGGTAAACGAAATTAGTAATTGAAATTTAAAATAATTATTTATTCTTTTTTAAACAGCTACCTAAAAATAGCTGTTTTTTTCTTATTCCCCATTATATCCTTTTCCCAAACCCATCAACTCACCGGCAAAACCCAAGATTCCCTCCAAAACCCAGTCCCAAACACCAACATCATCGCTACACCTCTAACCCAAGAGGATTTCAAAATTACCTTTGCCATTTCCAGCTTAGAGGGCGAGTATAAACTTAAACTCGAAAACAACATTCTTTACCAAATCGCTATTACGCATTTGGGTTATAAAAAAATAACAGATACCATCACTCTAACCAGTGATAAAGTCAAAAACTACACCCTGCAAGAAAGTACAGAAACCTTAGAAGAAGTCCTCATCAAAGCCGAAATGGCAGTTATCGTCAAAGAAGATACCATTACCTACCGTACCGATCAGTTTAAAACACGAGACGAAGGCAGACCAACATAAACTTGAAAAAATACTTCACTACTCCTCTAATTATGACACATTTAACCTATATTTGAAATATGCTAATATATAATCTTAAATTAATTTAACAAAGTATTAACTTTCAATAGGCTTCGAATGGTTTTTTTTTTTTCTGAGTTTTATAGCATGTTTAACTCATTCCGCTAAAAGCGGAATCTAAAAATTTTTTATTATGAAAAAAGTATTTTTAATTTTAATGTTGGGAGTGTTTACTCTTAGTTTAAGTAGTTTTAAAGTAAGTAATTTAATTCCGGAAGTCAATTGTAATAATGTAGCTGCTGCTGCATGGCAAGAAGCAAGGGACGAAGGTGCAAGTAATCGTCAGGCTACCATAATTTTCAGAGCTACCTATTTTGCATGTGAAGAATCTAAAGAAGTTCAATTAGCACCTTAATTTTTTTCATGAATTATAAAACGATATTATTACTTTTTGTGTTCATAAATGTTAATGCCCAGAACTTAAGAGTTGATTATGATGTGGTATTTAAAAATGATGCAATAGATAATAAAAACTCTAGTTATTTACAATCTTTTATTACACAAGCAAAAAAAGATATTTCAAGTTACCCAATGGATTTTATTATATCTAAAAATAGTTATAGTATTGATTTCAGTAATTCAATGCAGATTGAATTTGCATTACAAAAAACAATTACACCAAAAGAACTCACTTTAAGTCTTATTGGGCTTAGCGAAAAAGTCTATTATGAGGACAAATTTGCTTATCAACAAACCGATGATTTTATAATTGAGTATGATAATTTGAAACTTGGTTTTTGGGAAATAACAAATGAAACTAAAACGATATTGGGTTATAAATGTAATAAAGCTATTTATATTCCTAAATTAAAAAGTTTAAGTAATAAAAAAATGTTTTTTCCAAACTTTGCTTGGTTTACAACAGATTTGTCTTATCAAGGTGGACCAACAGTATTCGGAAATATACCTGGTTTGATACTTGAAATTGATTTAAAGCTTGTTAATATTATAGCTTTAGACATTGAAATTACCGATGATAAAGTAAAATCTTTAGATTTAAATAGTATGGATATTTTAACTTATTCGGATTCTGAAAAATATTACAATAACAAAAATTGAAATTTTTTCTAAATTTTAATAATTTGTTAAATTCTTAAAATTGTCTAGAAGTAATTTTATTAAAGTCAAAAAAAACAGCTATACAATTATAGCTGTTTTTTTCTTATTCCCCATTTTAGCCTTTTCCCAAAACCATCAACTCTCGGGCAAAACCCAAGACTCCCTTCAAAACCCTATCCCGAACACCAATATAATTGCTACACCTCTAACCCAGGAAGATGTCAATATCACCTTTGCCATTTCAAGCCTGGAAGGCGAGTATAAACTTAAAGTCGAAAACAACATCCCTTACCAAATCGCCATTACGCACTTGGGCTATAAAAAAATAACAGATACAGTTATACTAACTAAGGATAAAGTCAAAAACTACACCTTACAAGAAAGTACAGAAAGCTTAGAGGAAGTCCTCATTAAAGCAGAAATGGCGGTCATCGTCAAAGAAGATACCATCACCTACCGTACCGACCAGTTTAAAACCGGCGAGGAACGCTGGATAGCACAAGTACATAAAAACACCTCACAACCCCATAAATTATCAAACATTTAGCCTATATTTGAAACAACAAGCAAAATAAGTTTGATATTATTTAACAATACATTAACTTTTAAAACACCTGAATTGTTTTTTTCTCGCCCTGAGCTGGGTCGAAGGGTTTTGAGTTTTATACCATGTTTAACTCGCCCGTCAACAAAACGCGGGTCTAAAAATTTTTTATTATGAAAAAAGTTATGTTATTTTTGATGTTAAGTGTATATGCACTGGGGAGTAGTGGGTTTAGTAACTCTAACTTATCTAAACATACTAATTACAGTGTAGATGATGATTGTTTTCAAACTGCAAGAATTGGTGTTTTAGTTGTCTATGGAGAAATTAATATTGATAATATTGATGTTGTATTATGGTTGACTGCTCAATGCGAGATGAATGCACCAGTGTCTTACTTCCCATGGGATGGAAATTAGTAAATAATCCACAAAATGAATAACTTTTCTACTATTCTTTTATTTGTTTTTTTTTCGTTATTTTTTTATAGACTTAAAGCTCAAGATGGTTATAAGGTAATTTACAAAGTAAACCCTATTAATATTATTGATAATAATGAAATTTATGAAAGTAATCAAACGCCTGCATTAAAAAATTTATTAAAGAAGGCTATAAAAATTGCTAAAAGTGAAGATTATATATTGTTATGTAATAATTTAAATTCTTATTTTTTTAAATTAGATAAATTAGATATTAGCAAAAATGACAAATCATCTGAAATGTATTCGAGATTTGCTGGACTGATTACAGCATTCAATGTTAATGTTTCAGTTGATTATGAAGAAAATAATTTAATTTTTTCAAGAGCTTTAGGAGGAAATACATACAATGTAACTAAAAATGAATTTTACGATTTTAACTGGAATATTACCGATGATAAAAAAGTAATTTGTGGTTTAGAGGCAAAAAAGGCTGTTGGCACCTATTTTGATATAATTCGAAATAAAGAATTTGAAATCATAGCATGGTTCATTCCATCAATTCCTATACCTGCGGGTCCAGATATCTATTTTGGTCTTCCTGGCTTAGTTGGTGAAGTACAACTTCGAAAAGCTATTGTAAAAATAGAATCTATCGAAGAATATAATGAATCCGTTAGGCAACCAACTTTTAAAGATGTGATGTCTTATGAAGATTACTTAGATTTTGTAACTAAAGCCAATGCTAAGATCAAGAAAGAATATAATTAACAACATTATAAATCCAATATTTGAATTATATTTTAGAGTTTCAATATGTCTTTAATAGAAACAGCTATCTAACCATAGCTGTTTTTTTCTTATTCCCCATTTTAGTCTTCTCTCAAACTCACCAACTCACAGGCAAAACCCAAGACTCCCTCCAAAACCCAGTCCCCAACACCAACATCATTGCTACGCCTCTAACCCAAGAGGATGTCAATATCACTTTTGCCATTTCCAGTCTTGAAGGCGAGTACAAACTCAAACTCGAAAACAACATTCCTTACCAAATCGCCATTACCCATCTAGGCTATAAAAAAATAACTGATACCATCAGCTTAACCAATGATAAAGTAAAAAACTACACGCTACAAGAAAGTACAGAAACATTAGAAGAAATCCTCATCAAAGCTGAAATGGCGGTTATTGTTAAAGAAGATACTATTACTTATCGTACCGACCAATTTAAAACCGGTGAGGAACGTAAACTGCGGGATATCCTCAAAAAACTCCCGGGCATAGAAGTCGATCGGGATGGTAACGTTAAAGTAAATGGTAAACCCGTGACTAAACTCATGGTAGATGGCAAAGAATTCTTTACCGGCGATGAAAAGCTAGGCGTGAATAATATTCCTGCAGATGCAGTAGATGAAGTCGAAGCCCTAGACAATTATAGCGAAGTCGCCTTCCTTAAAGGTTTAGAAGACAGCGACCGTATGGCGCTTAACATCAAACTGAAAGAAGGTAAGAAGAAATTTGCATTTGGGGATGTGCAAGTCGGTGGCGGTCATGAGGATCGGTATATCGTCCATCCTACTTTATTTTATTACAGTCCAAAAACCGCCGTGAACATCATAGGCGATTTTAATAATATTGGCAAAAAGTCTTTTACCGTTCAGGATTACGTCAATTTTGAAGGGGGTTATGCCCAATCCATTAATGACCCTTCGGGCTTTTTCAGTTTGTTTAGAGATGATTTTGCACAGTTTCTCAGTCAAAGTGATTTTGTGTTTGCCAAAAATGATTTTGGTGCCGGTAGTATTTCGCAGGAATTGTTTAAAAATACCACTTTCGATGCTTACTCCATCATCAACAAAGGTAAGATACAAACCCAAACCAATATACAGAATGAGTATTTAACCTCCGACAGAGAAACCGAAAACCGACAAATTACTGCCGAAGAAAACACCCTGTTTAGTATTAATAAAATCAAATTCAGCTATGACAATTTTGATGATACCGATTTAAAATACAATGTGCTCTTTAAAACTTCAGACGGCGATTTGGTGAATAACACGACCTCAGAAACGGCAAGCAATGCACAGTTTATCAATACCCAGCAAATGCCGACGTCGACCTCGCTTATTCAGGAAGTTTCGCTTAACAAACAGTTTTCTTATAAACATACCACGAGTGTCAATGCCAAATACCAAATCAAGCAGCAGGAAAACAGTTTGGATTGGTTGTTTAATCAGCCAGTGTTTTCAGGCTTAATTCCCTTTATAGATGAAGGCACGCCATTTAACCTATTGCAAAACACCGAAGAAGATTCTCAATTGTTTAGGCTTAACGCCAAACATTACTGGGTGTTAGACAATTTTAACCATATTTATCCCATTGTCGGGGTTAATTATTTCAATTCAGATTTTAACAACACCGACCAGCAATTACTTAATGATGGTACGCTAAACGATTTTGGCTCAGCCGGTTTTAACAATGCCATAGATTACCGGCTTATAGATGGTTACGCCGGTTTTCAATATAAATTTAAAATCGGCAAACTTATCGGGAAACCCGGTTTAATCTTACACCATTACGACTGGAAGGTCGATCAATTTCAGGATAACATTGCCGACAATACCAAAGCTGTTCTCCTGCCGGAAGTCGATTTAGAATACAAGAAAAATTCCGGCGAAAGGTTCAGCTTTAAATACAATTTAATCTCTAATTTTGGTAATGCCAGACAGTTTGCTAATCGTCTGAGATTATTGTCCTTCAACAGTTTGTCGCGGGGCAGCGAAGATCTCGAAAATCAACTCTATCATAGATTGAGTTTTCGCTATTTTAAGTTTAATATGTTTAAAGGCGTTACCATCAGTGCAGGTTTACGCTATACCAAACGGGAATTCAGCATCAGGAACCAAACCCAGATTGAAGGTATAGACCAGGTGAATACGACATTTTATACCGATTTGCCAGAGCAAAATTATGGGTTTAATTTTATGTTTTCCAAACGCTTAGGGAAGTGGAAACTTTCGCTAAGTACAAATGCCAGCCTAAGTGATTATAAACGTATCATCAATCAAGAAACTTTAGATTACAACTCGCAAAACATCAATTACGAGCTAAAAGCTGAAACCTGGTTTAAAGAATGGCCAAATTTTGAGTTTGGGGTCTCACAAACTTTCAACAGTCTGGAAACAGACAATTTTGACAATAATTTTATGCAAGTCCAGCCTTTTGTATTTATAGAATACGACTTTTGGAAGGATTTCCTGTTCAAATTTGACTATAAGTACAATTACTTTGAAAACCGCGCTCAAAACACCTTCAACCGTTTTGAAATTGGAGGTGCTTCATTAGAATACTGGAAAGAAGACACCGCGTGGCGATTTGAAATTGGTGTTCAAAATTTATTTGATGTACAGTTTAAACAACAAAACTCAGTGAGTAATTTCCTCGCCTCAGACCGCAGTATTTTTATTCAGCCGAGGACTATTGTGCTGAGTGTGATTTATAAGTTGTAGCGAAGCGGTAGTCCTGACTTTTTGGGATTGTAGCAGAAGACCGCAAAACCCAAAAAGTCTTTCTCCAAAGGCATTCAGAGACGCCAATCCGAAAGGTTTATCGAAGCTTTTGGGTCTTTTATGGGCCAATTAAATAGGGTTTTATAAAATACCATTTTCCATGTTCAGCCTCTAGCAAATAGGGATTAGGCATCAATTTGTGTCAAAAAAAACTCTGCAATGCGAAGTTTGAAAGCATGCTCGCCACAGCACATGTAATGCTAAAAGCTTAATAATTTTTACAGCGCCTCAAGCTCTGCTTTAATATCCTTAAGAGTCCCCTGACCTTTATCTTTGTTATACCACTTCTGCAAATCTTCTTTAAACTCCGGGGTTAATTTTCCATGTGTTGTTTTGTAGTCATCGACCAAGGCTGTGGCTTCAAATGGTCGTGGTCCCCAGGTAAATAAAACCTTCAAATCTTCATCTAAGGCGATGAGTTTAGGAATAGATTTTCCGCCATTGGTAAGGAAATTACCCATTAATTCGTCATTATCATCTCTTAGCACAATTTTCAAATCTATTTCTGGCGCAGCTTCAGCGATTTTATTGAGGATTGGTAAAGCATGCGCTGCATCGCCGCACCAACCTTCAGAAATTGTTAGAAAAGTGAGCGGCTTAGACCAGTTTTGAAAAAAGGTTTTATCACTCTCAGACATTTTAAAGGTTTTGTCCCAACGTTTCATTCGCCTTTCAGAAAGTTTGGAATAGTTCAGCATATCCTCGTTTTGAACATGTCCTGTAGATTTACCCTCAGCCATCAACTCACGAACTAAAGATATGTAAGTATTATAACTCATACCTTCTTCAACAGCCTCACTAAGCATGTCTTTCAAATTAATTTCATCTATCATAACGCATTTTTTTAAAATTTACAGTGCAAAATTATTGAAATACAATAGAATCACGTATGATTTATATCAGGATTAACCGGGGTTTAGGATTTAGCAGATATGGTTTAAGCTGTAAAAAAAAACCCCAACAATGTTGCCGGGGCTCAATTCAATAAATATAAATACACTCTACAACTCATCCGAGACGTAGATATTTTCATTAGTATAGGATTTTACGTTAGCAATATCGTTCTTATTAAAGTCAACTTCAATAAGTTTATCTTGTCTCCAAAAAAACCACTTACCGGTTTTATTACCCTTGTGATAAAAGGCCACAGCATTTTTTTTGCCATCTTTGTCATAAGATACCCATTGGCCGTGGAGTTTACCATTTTTGTAGGTGCCTTCTTGCTCTATGACACCATTATCGTAATAAAAAATTCCTTTTACTAAATCGCCTTGTTTGACATATTCAACATTCGCTTTTTCTTGTGCAAAGAGAATACCACCAAAAAGACAGGCTGCTATAATCATCATTGTTCTCATCGTCTTATCTTTTAAAGTTAGAGTACAAATATACAATATATTTACTTCCAATTTACATTTACATAACATTAAATTTACATTAAAACTTTAAAAACCTGATATATATCAGGTTATGAATTATTTTAATGTTAAGATTTGGCTAGTTTCAAAGCGAAAACTGATAAAAACAGTTCATTTTTATTGATGGTTTACTTATTTCATTCCCGTTCAAGGCTAAATTAAATTGCAGTATTCAATGATGGTCTTCATAGCTTTAAAAAAGCATAAACGGGTACTAGTGCCATGTTTTTTAAACTGTTGTTTGCTTTTTTTAAAAGGACTTTGTTCTTCCTAAACCTTTAATTAAAGTTTACTCATGGAATAATAAAGATAAACCTAAAATCAAATTTGATTTTAAACCTGAGGTACAGCATTATCATCGTTTTATGACAAAGCACCATGTTATTTGGTGTTTTTTTAGTAAAATTGAAAATTCAAAAAATGTAATCAATGCAAAAACTGAGATTTATCCTTATTTGTTTTGTCATTTGTTCAAATGTAAATGCGCAAAACAAAAGCATAACCTTAGAGGAAATTTGGTCTGGTGAATTTTCACAACAACGCCTACAATCACTTCAATCTTTAAATAATGGTCAATCTTACATCGTTCAGGACTACGACCGCGCACAAGGCGAGATGCGGGTCGATATTTTTGACTATAAAACCGGTGAAAAAACCGGCGAACTTTTAAACAGTGGTAAAATTGAAGGATTGGATTATTTCCAGACTTTTAGCCTGAGCGAGGATGAACAGAAAGTCATTTTAGGGGTTCAGGTAGAATCTATTTTCAGGAGATCTGTTCAAGGCCGATATTACGTCTATGATTTACAATCTAAAGCATTAACCGAAATTGATACTCAAAAAATTCAAGAGCCTCATTTTTCACCCGATAATTCTAAAGTGGCTTATGTGAAAAACAATAACATCTATATCAAAAACTTAGTTGATAACAAAACAACTCAAGTAACTCAGGATGGAGAGAAAAATAAAATCATCAATGGCCTCACAGACTGGGTGTATGAAGAAGAATTTGCTTTTGTAAAGGCTTTTGAATGGAGCAAAGATGGAGATTACATCGCCTATCTAAAATTTGACGAATCTGATGTTCCTGAGTTTTCTATGGACGTTTACGGGACTTATGGCAACGATTTGTATCCGAAGCAAGACGTTTTTAAATACCCTAAGGCCGGTGAAAATAACGCCAAAGTTTCGTGTCATATGTATAATTTGAACAGCGGTAAATCTACTGAAGTTGAATTAGGCGACTATCATTATATTCCACGCTTAAAATGGACTCAAAACAATACCCTGCTTAGCGTTCAAACCACAAACCGAAAACAAAACATTTTAAAATTGCACTTGGTCAATACAGAAGACTTAGCAGTCAATACCGTGCTTACCGAAACCGATGAGGCCTATGTTGACGTTACTGATAACCTAACTTTTTTGGACGATAACAGCTTTATCTGGACCAGCGAGAAAGACGGCTGGAACCATATCTACCATTACAAAGAAAACGGAAAACTGATTAATCAGGTCACCAAAGGCAATTGGGAAGTCACTAATTACTATGGCTATAACTCCAAAGAAAACCGAATATATTTTCAAAGCACAGAAACCGGCAGCATCAACCGTGCAGTATACAGCATCAAAATTAGCGGAAAATCTAAAACAGCTCTCGCTGATGATATAGGAACAAATTCAGCCGATTTTAGTGCAGACTTCAGTTATTTTATCAACACCTTTAGCAATGTAGATACCCCACGACGGTTTAGCCTTCATGAGTCTAAAAACGGTAAACTACTCAGAAAAATTAAAGATAATCAAGAGCTTAAAGACAAATTAGCTTCTTACAATCTATCCAAAAAAGAGTTGAGTACCATTAACATCAATGGCAATGCACTTAATATGTGGATGATTAAGCCAAAACATTTTGATCCTTCAAAGACTTATCCACTTTTGATGTACCAGTATTCCGGTCCAGGTTCGCAGTCGGTGTCTAACAGATTCTTCGGCACGAATGATTATTGGTACCAAATGTTAGCCCAAGAAGGATTTATTGTGGCTTGTGTTGATGGCCGCGGCACAGGGTACAAAGGCAGAGAGTTTAAAAAAGTTACTCAACTTCAATTAGGCAAATACGAATTAGAAGATCAGGTTGCTGCTGCTCAACAACTTGGACTCGAATCTTACATAGACGCCGATAGAATTGGCATTTGGGGTTGGAGTTACGGCGGATTTATGTCGTCTAATGCCATTTTTCAAGCCAATGATGTGTTTAGTTTTGCCATTGCTGTCGCTCCGGTAACCAGCTGGCGATTTTACGATACCATCTACACCGAGCGTTATATGACGACGCCTCAGGACAATGCGTCCGGCTACGATGACAACTCACCAATAACACACGTTGATGAATTTGAAAAGGGCGATTATCTGCTCATTCATGGCAGCGCCGATGATAACGTACATGTGCAAAATACCATGCAATTGATAGAAGCTCTTGTGCAGGCCAATAAAACATTCGACTGGCGAATTTACCCGGATAAAAACCACGGCATTTATGGGGGGAACACCAGATTGCATTTGTATACTGTGATGACAGAATTTTTGATGAAGCAATTGTAAATTAGCTTAAAGTTATTAGCCAGTAGCTATTAAATTTAAGATCTAATCTAGAAAAGTATTTTTGAAAAGATATGATTATAAGAAATTAAAATAGGAAAAAGTTAACAGCTAAAAAATGGAAATTAAGTTTCAAACCAAAGCAGATAGCAAACAACAGCAGCGTCAAGCTTTTTTAAAGCTATCCGGGGCAGAGCGCTTTTTGCGTTTTTTGGAATTATCCGGAGCGATTAACCGGATCGTACCTATAAAAAAACAAACTAAGCTTTGAAAAACGAAACAAAGGAAATTTTTTAATGATACATCCAGATTTGAAAGATGAGGAAATGGGGTGAGAATATTGAAAATTTTATAAAACTGGCACAAGTATGAAGTAAAAATGATACTGGTTGGTGGTGGAGTTGTCAATTTTCATGGGTATCAGAGACATACCGCAGATGTCGATTTTTGGATAGACACACATATTGACAATATGGATAAACTGATACGTGTTTTTAAGGATATGGGGTATGACATTGATGAATTTCCTCAGGCAGTAATCAATAAAATGCAGAATATGTCCTTAAAATTTTCTCCATATGACTTAGATTTGGATCTTATTACCAGATTTTATGCAGGAAAATCTTTTGAGGAGGCGTATCTAGAAAGCGAGGAAGACCAGATAAAAGCTAATAAATTATGAAGATGCAATGTTTTGAGTCTGGAAGATTTGATTACAAGCAAATTAAAGTCTTCAAGACCCAAAGATTTGCTTGATATTCAACAACTAAAACAGGACAGCAATAAATAGAAACTATATGACTGCAAAACCAACACACCAAAAAGAACTTTTCGGCCACCCCACCGGCCTTTACATCTTGTTTTTCACAGAATTGTGGGAACGTTTTTCGTATTACGGCATGCGGGCTATTCTCACGCTTTATATGCTCGCTAAAGTGAGTGATGACAACCCCGGTTTAGGATGGGACGAAGGAAAAGCTCTGGCGCTTTATGGCTGGTACACCATGCTGGTTTATGTGGCTTCAATTCCCGGCGGAATAATTGCCGATAAATTATTAGGTCAACGAAAATCTGTGATGATTGGTGGATGGCTTCTGGTTGTTGGTCACGGTGTCTTATCCATAGAACAGGACTGGGCATTTTATACCGGTTTACTCTTAATTATATTAGGTGTAGGGATGTTAAAACCCAATATTTCAACAATGGTTGGTGGGTTGTACAAAGAAGGCGATCCCCGACGAGACAAAGGCTTTTCTATTTTTTATATCGGTATTAATGTTGGTGCTGCTGTGGCCAGTATTCTGGTGGGCTGGGTTGCCGCAGAATACGGCTGGCATTATGGTTTTGGTCTGGCAGCCATTGGGATGGTACTTGGGCAAGTGGTTTATGTTATTGGTCAGCCTTATTTAAAACACGTGGGGAACCTGATTGACAGTAGTGGCGACCCCAATGCCGTGTCCTTACCACAAATCTTTAAGCAGATGTTCAGTAAGCCTCAAACGCTGGTAGCCCTTTTGATTTTAGCCGGTGTATCGGTTGTGATACCCTTAACAAGCATGGATAGCGAGGTTGTAGCCTATATTATTTTCTTTCTATTTTTAACACTAGTGGTTGGCTTTATGATGACCATTTATCAGGATTTAGAGTCCAAAATTCAGAAAGACCGATACATCGTTTTATTACTATCATTTTTGATTGTGATTGTCTTTTGGGGCGCCTTTGAACAAGCCGGCGGTTTACTGAATATTTATGCACAACAGAAAACAGACAGGTTTCTACCTGCATTCGATTACACCATCCCTGCAGCCTTTTTCCAATCCTTAAACCCTACTTATATTATCATTTTTGGAATCCCGGTGGCCATCTTTTGGCAGTGGATTAAAAACAAAGGCAAAGAAGCTTCTTCCATATTTAAGATGGCGGTTGGTGTAATTATCATGGGACTTGGGTTTGTGTTTATGGTATTTGCCACGCAACAATATGCCGCCGAAGGTTCTTCTGCCATCTATTGGTTGTTCTTAGCTTATTTGTTGCATACTATCGGAGAACTTTCGGCATCGCCGGTGGCTTTATCATTTATTACCAAATTAGCACCGCTCAAGTATGGCGCTTTAATGATGGGTGTCTATTTTGCAGCTACTGGCCTAGGGAATAAAGTAGCCGGAATAATCGGAGAATCCTCTCAGGCAGAACCGATTAAGATTGAACTTTCAGCAGATCCGGTTCAAGTACAGCCCTTTGTAAAAAATGCTGAAAAAGATAGCATCTTCTTAAACAACAAAGCCTTTAAAATTAAAACCGAAGCCTTTACCAATAAAGAATCTTATGTGTTTAAAAACGAAGAAGTTACAGAGGTCTTCAATTTTAAGGATGAGGAAAATAAAGAAGCCTTTTTAAACCGATTGAAAGAATATGAGTCTTCAGCAGATGAGGCTCTCGAAGTCTTTTTAAGTTTCGATTACAAGGAGGGTGAATATCAAGGCCAGGCTATTGTAAGCAAATTTCAAACCGATTTAGAGTTTCGAACTTTTGCAGGCATTACCATCTTTTGTGTTATTTTTGGGGTTTTAGTAATTTTACTTCTAAAACCACTTAAACGCCTCACCCATGGTGCTGAAGACAAGGAAATTGAAGGGCTTGAAAGCGAAGGTTTTGAAATAGCAGACGACGAGGTGAAGTAAAAATTGAATTCGAAATTATGGATACAACCACCAACCGACCCGATTTTTTTGATTCTAAAGTTTTAGGGCATCCCGCCGGACTCTTTGTTTTGTTTTTTACCGAAATGTGGGAGCGTTTTTCCTTTTATGGGATGCGTGTTTTACTCGTCAATTTCCTGACGATGGCTGTGATTGGTTATAATCCAGGCTGGGAGTGGGTACCCGAAAATGCAACTGCACTCTATGGAACCTATGCCATGTTGTTATATATCACCCCTATTCTTGGTGGCATTATTGCCGATAAGTTTACAGGCTACAACTGGGCGGTGGTGATTGGTTCCATCTTAATGACGGCCGGACATGCGAGTATGGCCATAGAAACAGAAGCTTCACTTTATATTGGTTTGGGGCTAATCATAATAGGCACAGGATTTTTTAAACCTAATATTACATCTATCATTTCTGAAATGTATAAAGACCTCCCCGAAAAGAAAGACGGTGCCTATACCATTTTTTATATGGGGGTTAATGCCGGTGCTTTTTTCGGCATGTTACTCTGTGGTTATTTGGCTGAAAAATTAGGCTGGGCTTATGGTTTTGGGCTTGCCGGCGTGTTTATGTTACTGGGAACATTGCAGTTCTGGTTAGCTAAACCTCTTTTTGGTCATATTGGTGATATTCCTAAAAAAAGAACTTTGGATGCCCCGGAAGAGACTGAGGCAAAGAAATTATCTCAGGACGAAAAAGATCAGGTGAAGCCCAACCCCTTTACAACTTTAGACAAAATACTTATTGTATTGTCTGCCATTGTGGGTTTGGGTTATGCGATAAACGACCCCATGTCTAAAATTGCAGATATCGATATGTTTGCCTGGGCCGAAACACCCGCAATTTCCGGTCAGTATGTTGTAGTATTGGCAGGTCTGGGCTTGTTTTTGTTTTTGGTCATTGGACGTATTATAAGGTATGCAGGTGTGGTACGCGACCGTATGATAGCTTTTATCATTTTTGCATTTTTTACCGTGTTCTTTTGGATGTCTTTTGAGCAGGGCGCATCCTCTTTGATTATTTTTGCCAGAGACTTTGTCGATAGAACCTTAAGTGGCAGTGCCGCCATTGCCTACAACGTCATAAACACTGGCTTAACTGTAATCCCACTTTTGATTATTACCTATGTTCTTTATCTTTTGGCCAAACGCTCCTTTTCCAAAATTCCGGGGTCTAATATTGTTTTAGCCATTACCTTTCTTGGGGTTTGGGCACTAACCCTTTGGATGCTGAACCGAGACTGGAGCACAAATGCCTATGAAGTGTCTTATCAGGCAATAGAAAAACAAGTCATAGAAGACGAAAAGCCAAAACTAGACGATAAGGGTGAACCCGTTTATGAATACATACCGGTTTCTGAAAACTACGATGTAAAACCTGAAGACAAGATAGTTGATAAAACCGTTAGGCTTGCTGAAACTTACGAACTGGAAGCCGGTCAGGAAATATCTATGATTACTAAAGATAATGTCAATTCTACATTCGGTTACCTTACAGCTGAAAAACTTAAAGACACCCGTTTGAAAGCTGAAAAATTAAATCGGGATAATAAAGTCATTAAGGCCGAAGTCGTTGAGGTTTTGGATAATGAAATTGAAATTCCGGTCTCCTGGTTCAGTATTTTAAATTCCTTTTTTATCATTGCCTTTGCCTCGTTTTTTTCGAAGTGGTTTGACAGTAAATACAATCCTTCAGCAACCATGAAATATGGCCTTGGATTGATTATTATGGCGGTGGGCTTTGGGGTTTTGGCCTGGGGTTCACACGGACTTCAAGAAGGCGTGAAGGTAGGGATGGTGTGGCTGGTTTTAGCGTACCTGTTTCATACTTTAGGTGAACTCTGTTCATCACCCATTGGTTTATCTTACGTGAGCAAATTAGTGCCTGCAAGAATGATTGCGTTGATGTTTGGAATGTGGTACTTGGCCATTGCTATAGGTAACAAACTTGCAGCGGTGCTCGGTGGAGAAATTGAAAACATTACTGAAGAGTATTCCTTATCGACCTTCTTCTTGATATTTACAATAGTTCCAGCTGCTTTTGGCCTGTTAATCATTTCACTGGGTAAAGTCGTAAATAAGTTGATGCATGGGGTAAAGTAAGCCTATGATGGCTATGTTCGAGGTTTTTGGATTTTTGTTTAAAAAAATAAGTATTCGATAGAGGCTATTTCGATTTAACTGAGCTGCCCCGGTTGACAAACAAACCATATTCATAAACCTCAAAATTGGAATCTGGAATTAGTTTTCAGCAAATAGAGGATAGTCCCTGAGTGGTCACTGAACATATTCCAATTGATATAACAAACTGAATTCATTTATTGACTTAGGCGTTTAATAAATATATTTTAAATTAATTACTTATTTAATAATCAATATATTATGTCTAAATAAAACCGTTTTTTTGCCTAAAAAAAATTTTTCGTCTATAAAGTTGATG
>Ga0102928_1000763_pt1 | contig 20746 bp, 7 predicted proteins | sample SalPonR1_B_D1_MG_FD_78504 | JGI IMG/M metagenome (GOLD analysis project Ga0102928, IMG submission 78504) | Salt pond soil microbial communities from South San Francisco under conditions of wetland restoration - Salt Pond MetaG R1_B_D1_MG | ecosystem: Environmental > Aquatic > Marine > Intertidal...
AATTACCAAAATCATCTACTGCACGGAATGTACGTACAATTACACCTGTACCACAATCCTCACGCTCATCACTATAATCCGCAGTCACTTCTAACGTACAGTTGTCCTGAGCAAATCCGTCTAAGAATTCATACGTTGGTACCGTAGGATCATACTGATTGTTATTCAAACATTCGCGCTCATACGACTCATCAAAAATCTGACGCGTCTGTCTCACTTCTCCATTCGTAAGATTCGCTACTACTCCAAACTCATCTAAGTTCCACTCATCAAATGGGTACTCACAGCTGATCGTTAAATCGCTAGGAGGTACAATTGATGGAGGAAGCTTGTCTTCTACATTTACATTAATCATACAAGTGTTCTGGTTTCCGTTCACGTCTGTTACACGGAATAATACTTGTACCGGACTGCGCTCGATGTCTGCACAACAGAACTCTACAAACTCCTTAAAGAAGAACGTAGCAGGCTCACAATCAAACTCGCGATTCATGCGGCGTACTTCTGTACGTAAGATTCCACAGTTGTCATAACTACCATCTTCAAACGTCGGCCAGAATACTCGTGCTGTACCGTCTGCACCCAATGTCACTTTCGTGTTTTGGTCACATACCGCTACCGGTGGTATTGCATCTTGTACTATCAATGTCTGCTCGCATGAAGCCAGGTTCCCACATCCATCATCCGCAGTATACGTCAATGTATGCGTACCTACTGGCAAGTTAATGATCTGGAATACTCCATTAGGGAAAGAAATAACTTCTCCCGCACTACTTTCTACCGTCCAGAATGACGATGTTGGCGAACACTCATCAGTAATGTTTCCACTGATATCCGGAACACTATATGTTGCCAAGCAACTATTGCTCGCCGTAGATATCGTGGCCGTCGCAGGACAGATAATTTCTGGTCCCTCAACATCTTCTACCTTAATCACCTGCGTGTGAGTAATAAGTTCACCAGTACACCAGTCTACAAATGTCCAATTTCTCAATACCTTGAACGTTCCTTCACACACGTCAATCACGTGATCATCAAAGGTTCCTAAGATGTTCTCACATAACATACTATTTGGTACTCCTGTCTCATCTGGGTCCGGGTAACCGTTCTCATTATCATCCCAGTTCTCACCGTCGCATGACAACGCAGGCTCATCCAAACCGTCAAAATTCGGTGGTAATACTACATCATTCAACGAAGAACGTGTCACGTTGATCGTGTCCTGACACGTACTTACATTACCACTCTCATCTACCGCTGTCCAATCTCTGAATATTGTGCTTACAAAGTCTCCTGTACACTCAGCATACTCTACTACATTATCTTCAAAACTCAAGGTTACATCGCCACATGGATCAAAGCCACTCACTACAAATGGTCCTTCGCCCGTAGAAGGCGTTACTGTCGTACCTTCTGGAAGTGGGAACGGAATTCCGCCACCAGCTTCTCCAAATACCATACTCACCCAGTTACCATTAAATGGTCCAACACTGGATAATTGAAGTGGGTCAGGATTACCACAGAAGTCACTCGCTAAGTAGGTCGGAGTCGTCTCACCTAAAGTGTTACTTCCCATCACGAAATCAGCAAAGTTTCCTCCTGGAACCTCTAGTTCCCATACCAAATACTGCGTTCCTCCTGGAACCGTTACATCAGTAACCGGTAGCTCCCAGAAGTCTAAGTTTAAGGCAGGTATCGTCCCTGTGTTATCCATTCCAATCTGCTCCAAATCGGCATAAGCAAATCCAGGCGCCGTTGGATCGTAGACACTAGGATCTATAAATCGGTAGAAACGCAAGGTCGCGTTTACACCTCCTGTAGAAGTCTCAACACCCATGCGGAATAACTGAGGAGTAAATTCTCCTGTAATACCTTGTGCACCTAGATCAATCACACGTAGATAAGCGTAATCGCCACCCGGACATGCTACAGCCTGAAACTGCTCAATCACTGCTGTGTCTGTACTCGCCGTCAAAAAGGCCGGCTCAACTGTTACCGCTGCATCCGGATCTGTGGATGCTTCGCAAGCAGCTGCATATGTTCCACACTCTAAAGCTGGAATTAATTTATCTTCTATCGTTACTTCTCCCCAACAGCTATTGCCTGTTGCAGGATCAATTACACGTGCAAAATAAGTATTGCCCACTTGAGCACCACCTACTATAACACCTTCTTCTCCTACCTGGCTCTCACCAACGATGTCATTAAACTGCATGTCATTAGCAATCTGTACGATGTAATTCGTATAACATCCGTAAGGTCCTCCTTCTAAGATCATATCAGCATTGATCACTGCTTCGCAGTTCTCATCAACAGATATGAATACTTGATCATTACAAGCTAAAGATTGACTAGGATTTGAAAATTCGTTTACAACGATGTCAAACGAGCAAGTAGATACATTGCCTTCACAATCAGTCGCTTCAAATTCAACTGTGGAGGTTCCTATACCGAAGTCACTACCACTTACAGGACCAGATGTTTGAACAACCTCTGAACCACTGCAGGCTGAAGAGTAAAAAACCGTACCATTCCATGAACGAGGATTAAAAGTAGCTCCACTAAATGCGGGGTTACCTCTACCCACACCGGCATCAATTTCAATATTACCGTCTGTTACATTAGTGTTCCCGTTGGTGTAAGCAACACCTACTCCAAATAATGAGTAATTCGCAACATTAAAATAAATACCAAAACTTTCACCAGGCTCTATCTCTAGACCTCCGAATGGAACTAAAGTTGGAGTCCCTAGGCCATTACTTACTACAGTTTCTTCAACAAATAAATCCCAAACTCCTGCATTATTTTCATTTCCAACAAACGTTCCTGGTGTGGAATAAAATTCAACATCCGCATTCTGACCGGCTGCGCCATTTATATGAACAAAGAAGGAGTCTAAAATTAAAGTTTCACCTGAAGTGTTGGTAATATCAAACATATTTCCGGCAAAGCCATTGCCCCCGGCAAAAGTAGTCGTCAAATCACCCATTAAAGCCGTTGAAGCACCTCCGCCATCACAGTTATCAACAACTTGAGGATCAAAATTTAAAATTTGAGAACACTCCCCTGCGTCTAAATTAATTGTGATATCATCACAATTAGTAAATGTTGGACCCTCTAAATCTTGAACTGTTATATCAAAAGTACAGCTATTATTAGGGTCGTTCTCTGCAAAAAAGGTTACCGTTGTAGTTCCTACAGGGTAAAAATCTGATGCATTTTCAGTTCCATTATAATCATTAATGATTGCTGAAGGTGCCGTAGGATCATTAACGAATACTGCAAAGTTATTAATAGCAAAACCCCATAGTAAGGAAATGGCATCTCTACCTTCATTATCGTATAAGAACCGAACTTGAAAGTCTGCATTCATATAGTCAGTCACATCTACCTGCTCCTCTAATCCATATGCATCTTGATCATCAACAGTCACAAGCGTAACCCATTGAGCACCGTCCCAAACATCAACATTGAGTGCACCAAAACCGCCAAAGTCTTCCAACTGCCAGTCAAATTGAATGTAGGCAGACGAATTGGAAGATAAATCTACTACAGGTGAAGTAACAGAAGCAATGCCACCTGACTGCTGACCTAATGAACTAGAGTTCATATCTACAACTAATGCACAATCATTACCGAAAGCACCATCTGCCTCAGCCATCGAGCCATCATCACCCGGATAAGCTGTACACTCAAATGAGAATAGATTATCACCGCATGTGGATATCAGTGTATCTGGGTTATTGGTGTTTTCAGCCTCTACACTCCATCCCGCTGGCAATTCACAAGCATCAAAATTTTCGGAAAAAAGTTCTGTAAATTCTTCACAGCCCATAATTTCAGGCAACGGAATATTTACAAACGCACCACATTCCCCTGCATCATTGGCAACCGTTTGATTATCTGGGCAAGTGAACTCACAATCCGGATCGTTAAGGGACAAAAAGGTAATTGAGTAACTCAATAAATCACCAGAATCTCCACCAGCATCATCACAAATGCTCAATGTCCACTCACCATTAACATTATCACCAGCAAAACCGGTAGCAAAAGGACCTTCTTCAGCTTGAAATGTCCCTGCGAAAGGGGAAGTTCCTGTCGTAATTGATGGCGCCCCATCCTGAAAGACGGTATTGGAAAAATTGTTTCCAGAACCACCGTTATCAGATGAGAGATCCCAAACAGTGCCGTCGGGTGAAATAAGATCAATCTCCAAATCGGAGTTCCAGGTATGGGTTATATCAATTGTTACATTTTCGATTTCAAAGTCGACGCCTATAGTCCCGTTGAGAGTAACGTCGGCATCTGAAGTCGTAGGTCCACCTGAACAGGGAAATCCACCTGTGCCAGTTACTGGAATTGATTGAGGATTGCCAGAACCCGTAAAAGTTTGGGCACTAGCTGCCTGCCAAAAGAACATGGCGAGAGCTAACGTTATGAAACGCAAGCTAAAATTTTTAAGTCTAGAGTTTATCATGATAAGTAATGGTTTATTGGTTTTGTAGGAAAAATATATTGTGTCTCTTGCTTATTGCTCAAACTGATCTATATATGCATCTCTGATAGAAACAAAGTCTATTGAGGGGAAGTTTGCAGATATAGGCTCTTCTAACAAAGAATAAGATTGATTAAAAGCAGCTCGGATAGTTAGTCCTTCATTTGCAATTGATAGGGCGTTATCCAGAAACTTCAAGCGCGTGGTCTTTTCTTCTTCACTCATGTTGCTAGACTCGATAGCTGCCTTTTCGGTATTGACCTCGCTTAATAATTGGTCGAAATCATAAGCCCGCCCACCGTTGGCCACCATAGACTCTTCGTCAGATACTCCATTGGACGTAGGACTGTTTTGCTTCCATGCGTTGTTCTGAGCCACTGTTTCACTGGATGGTAAAAACATCATTAAAGAAAAGAACAAGAAAACGGAATAAAGAAAAACTGGGTTAAAGATCTTTTTGAATTGAATTTTCATGAGTAAAGGGTTATTGGATTATTAGTTAATTGGTTTTTACTAAACGGTGGTCAACCCGTTATTAAGGCAAATATATGATGTTTTGCAAGGACATGCAAATCAATTATGATTAATTATATGTTTATAAGATAGAAATTACATGTTTTCCGATGGCGTAGAATTGTCAATTGTAGTCTTTCCAAGTACCATACCCACTGTTATTTCATGACTACCACTTGTATAGTTTTGTAGTGGGTTAAAGGATGCGTCATAAGAGTAATATAGATTAAAACCTCCTATTTTAGTTCCTAACAAGAAACCTAACCGATTGAAACCTCCTAATTGGTAGCTTAGCCCACCGGTCAATTGTTCATCAAGGAAAGACACTAAAAGGTTTAGATCGGCATGGACATCTTCCGGCCCCATGAATACGCGCTTCACTAAAATAGAGGGATACAACTTCATATCATAGGCCTCTAGGTCGTATTTGTACCCAGTAAATAAAGTAAAAAATCTGAATGCAGTACTCTCTGGATCTGTTTCTACCATAGGATTATCTATCCGAGCGCGAACCATATTTGGCAAAGAGAAGGCAAAAATGAACTGATCTTTAATATCTCCCCAAACGCCAAAACTAACATCAAAAAATTGCAATCCATCGGCAGCCTCCATTAACAATGGATCATCGAACTGCACTAAGGGATTTAGTAAGGTGCCTCCAGTGAGGGAAAATTGATGGTACTCCGTTGAAAGCCCTATACCTAGATTAAACCCTTCTGACTCGATTTGATAGGCATAAGATAAAAGTGCTCTATATCTGTTTAATGCCCCAAAGTTTTCCGCGTTGGCCATTAAGCCTAAACCGACATTGTCATAAACACGGCCATTATAGCTAACTGTATAATTACTAGGGGCTCCTTCAGTTCCAGACCACTGATTACGATAATTAAAAAATAATTCGTGTTGGTCGTTCAGTCCTGTTGCTCCCGGATTTATCAATACGGGATTAATCATATACTGCGAGTATATTCCTTGATCCTGCCCAGAAACCCATTGTGCACAAGCCCATGTAATTAAAGCAAATAAAAATGCCTTTCTCATACCTATTTGTTTGTCTTACCTTAAATTTCGAAGTACGGTCACTGTCCCCTTTTGCACATCTTCCTCTACTCCATTTGAAAAAATCCGAAGAACCCATATGTAAGATCCTTCTGGTACAATTCCACCTGAAATGCTATTACTACCCTCCCACTGGTTGAGGTAGTTATCCTGCTCATAAACGAGCTGACCCATTCGATTAAAAATTTCCAGTTGATTATTGCGATCTGCTGCGCATTGTATTATAAATTGATCATTTCGTCCATCATCATTAGGCGTAATCACAGGTATAGCCTGGTAACAATCACCCTCTGAACAAGAACGGATTTCGTAGGGAACCATGACCTCACAGCCATTGGCATCGCGAACAAAAACATTAAAATTACCTACTGCTAAATCTTCATTTCGGTTCTCGCCAGAAAATGTGTTACCATTAAAACTGTATTCATAAGGAGCTGTCCCCCCAGAAGCTTCAAATTCTATAAAGCCATCTCCGTTTGTGGCACAACCCCGATCTACATCATCGACTTGAATCTCCTCTGGCTCAGGTAATACTACAGTTCCTTCTTCTGTATCCTCTGCGGCGTCAGTAATTGTATATGAGTAGGATCCCGCGCATAGGGGAATGAGCTCAAAACCTTCACCATCACTCCATTCTATTTCATAAGGAGGGCTGCCGCCGAAAACTTGAACCTCTATAAATCCATCACAGCTACCAAAACAACTCACTCCGTTACCATTAAACTCATCAGTTGAACTTTGAACGCTAATTAAAAGGCTGCCATCAGTTACTGGTAATGGGCCAAACTCGGACTCGCAACCCTCATCATCTGTAATCGTTACAAAATATAGACCTACAGACAAATTGTTTTGGTCCTCATCTGTAGATTCATTACTCCAGTTAAATGTATAAGGTGGTGTCCCCCCCGATGGATTCAAAATTATCTCTCCAGATCCGTCAGCCGCCAAGTCATCTGTAATACTCGGTGATATGGTGACAGGATCATTTTCATTTATATTGAAATTCCTTTCAACTTCCAGACCGCTTTCATTGTCTGTTATTGTAACTTGGCAATTGCCTCCAGAAAGCCCCGTAGCTATTGACTCTGTTGAGGAGGAACAACTCCAATCAAAAGAAAAGTCGCCCGACCCACCTTCAACAACAATTTCGGCTTGCCCATCTTCAGCACCTGGACAACTCACGTCTGTTATAATAATCTCACTTACTGTAAATACCAGATCAATGGAAATGTCTTCTACAATCAATTCACATTGTGATTCATTATCGGTAATAGTTACGGAATAGGTTCCCGCCTCTATATTTTCGAGGGGATTTCCCTGCGAAACCGGAGTTGTAGACCATGAATAAGAAAAATCACCGCTTCCTCCTGTCACAGAAAGCTCTATTGAACCGTCATTGCCTAAAAACTCATCCGTAGCAATAATATCATCGACTGAAAAGGCATTGGGACTTTCGATTGTAAAGCTTGTATCAATAGTAAAATCATTATCAGCCACAATCGTCACGTCATAATCCCCCGCACATAGATTTTCAGCAACCATTGAACCATTGGGAATGCTTGTCGGACCTGACCACTGGATGTCGAATGGCGCAGCACCTCCATCAATATTTAGCGAGATTTCACCATCACAAGCCTCACTGCAGGATTCAGCTGTTATTTGAGGTGTGATTGTAAAACCACAAACAATATCAACCGTAGAGGAACGAATTAGGAAGGGAACTGGTTCTGTATCCGAATCCAAAGCTTCAAATCCTCCAAAAGTATTATCGTTTTCAAAATCAGTACTGGTGGGACAATCACCCAATGCTACAAAACAGTATTCAAAAATAACTGTACCATCATCTACATTAACACCTGTAGCACTTTCATCATCCCAAAAGGTCCGTATTCGACCCTGGTCTGCCGTTGTAGTATTAAAATTGGCCGCACTTAAAAAAGGAAGATTAAATGCTCTTAATTCAACAAATTCTATAAGGTTCTCATCAAATTGAACTTCATATATAAAAGACACAATATCTTCAAAATTTCTAACCGTTACCGGTATGCAAAATTCATCACCTTCATTTATTTGAATGTCACTAAAGGTGAATTCAAGTCCGTTGAATGAACCATCTCCGACTGTAACTGAACCAGCGACTGTGTTTGCATTTTCTGAAACTGGCATTCCTCCCATATCAATACCAACTCCCGCATTGACTAGGTCTATACTTGTCGAGGTCCCATTATCACCGATAACAGTAAAACACACATCAAAAATAAGGTCTCCATCTGTACGATCGATGCCGGTTCCCGTAGGTGTCGTCCAAGAGAACCTGAGCTCCCCTGGCGATGCTAGGTTGAAATTCCCCCCTGACAAGCCAGGCAAGTTAGGATTACGAACCTGTTCAAAATCTAAAACTGCCGGATTAAACATCAGGGTGAATTCAGCTGCTGCCACATCTGTGAAGTCCTGGACACTAATACTAACGCATACCTCGTCACCCGGATCTGCTGTTTCATTGGATGCGATGAAAGTGACGTCGCCATTTCCCATATTGCCGCAATCTTCTCCAGGAATGGAAAAGCTGCCATCTATTAAAGTGAAATCACCCACTACAATATTGCCTCCCTCGTCTAAGACAAAAACATCTACCATTTGGAAGGGGTTCGATGGCTCATTAATAGATATTTCTGATTCATCACAAGGACTCCCAATAACATCTAGATCAATCGTGAATAAAATGGACCCATCATCTAAACTCGGACCTGCTTGTGAATTCCAACTAAATAGTAATTCCCCTGGAATAATAATATCTCCATTACCATCCAGGCTAAAGGAGCTGGTGGTGAGCATTAAATCACTATTAAAATTGCTTAAGCCCGAGAAAGATAGAACCTCATCATCCCAAAAGACAGAAAACTGAAGTCCCACTACCCGATCAAAATTAGCTGTAGTAATATCTATGGATACTTGTTCACCATTGTTAGCGCTGCCACTACTCGCCATAAGCTCCAATGGAGCCTGTGAAAAGACAGGACTGCTAAACAATGAAAAAACTGCGAACATCAAGCATCCGGCAAGGCATCGATTTATTTCGTTCATACGCTTTTTTTATAAAGTACAGACTTTATATCCAATGGCAAAGATAAGAAGACTAAACAGGATAATACCATTCTCATATAAATAATATAGTTATTTATATAAAATACACGCATAAATCATACCAAAGAGGCCTACTTCGCAATGAAGTAGGCCTCTTGTAAAAAAATTATGACTGGCGAAATCGAATCTAATTATTTCTTCGTCGTTAGATGCCGATCTAAAATATTTCCTTCCTCATCGCGTATAATAACAATATAGGAACCCACGCCTATTTGTGATCCGCAAGGTAAACTAATCCGGTTTCCATCGCTTCCATTTAAAGCTTTATAAAGTACGACTTGACCAGCTACATTCACCATTTCGATGGAGACCGGCACCTTAGGGCTTCTATTCCATTCTACGGAAATACTCTCCATAAAAGGATTAGGGTATACTATTGAATGAAAGGAAGTGTTGGTTCGGACTTGAGCCAACTTTAACTCATATGGGTTGCCCTTATTATCAAATGCCCGTATTTTAATAGAACCACTTTGAATCAATCCTTCCAAAGACTGTAGATCCATGTTACTGACCTCCATCAAAATACTCCAGGATTTAGCATCCGTTTGAATAGCGGATTGACTAGCAATAGCTCTCTGATTTCCAAAAATCACTTCAGAAACACCGGTTATCTCCATTTGAGAAATACCTATTTGTTTTTCCCAACTAATCTCGTAAGCTACCCAATCGTAATTTTCGGATAGCGTTCCTTCAATACTTATTGCGTTAGAATTGTTATCCATAACAATCTGCGCAGGGACAGTGATGGATCGCGACGATCTCAATTTCACGCCCGGACGGGCAGATCTGTCAATGTCGCCAATTTTTATTCCTATAAAATCGCATGCCTCAGCTAACTTTGAGGGCGAGTTCAGTACAATATCCTCCTCTATGTCATAGGGGTCTTCTTCTAAGTTCGGCTCAAAACGAGCGTCACGGAACCGCCAGGAATTATTATTGGGGAAGTCTGATCTATTCCGAAGTAACACATCTCGCAAGGCATACATATCATGTGCATTAACTCTGTCATCCTTATTTACATCAGCAGCAATATACTGCTCGGGACTGTCGAATGGAGCCAGGCCTAAAATATGCATTTGCATAACATATAAATCATATGCTGAGACGCCGAGATATAGGTCATTATTTGAACTTGGCCGAACCCTTAGATCATTCATGAAAGGCGGATCAAACATTTTAAAGTCAAAATCCCCTTTGATATCAGATGCCGCGGACATACTGCTGTTCGGCAAAAAGTCGTGTTCTATATCAACAGCTGCTGAAGGCACGGAATAGCCGCTTGAGGTTATTAAGCTTCCACTAACAATACTACTTGTATCGGGGCAAGTACCTCTATTATCTTGAATCGATAAGCTTGTAATACAGTATTCTTGATTCCCAGCTTGGTCAGTTACCCAAACCTCCACATCATTGATTCCCTCATGTTCACATGTGAATATTCTCGTGGTCTGAGATACGTCAGAAGAGAAACTGATAATTAAGTCGTCATTTGGCGTACAATTATCAAAACTACCGCGGTTAAATAACTCTGCCTCAATCTCAATCATGCCATTTACGGGCATAACTACAGTAGCCAATCCATCAATACAAACAGGGGTGGGCTTCTTACAATCTTCCACGGTAACTAAATAAGAACAGGTTCCTTGATTCCCGCAGCCATCTAGCACTCTCCACAACACTCTATGAGTTCCAAACGGCAAATACCGCTCAATGTGACTTGTGGTGCCTTCCAAATCATAACGTCCTCCAGGGTTGTTATTGTTAATGTCTACATAGTATTCATATCGTAAATGCTCATTTGGCGTGCAATCTTCCAGCGTTGGGCTCAAACTCACAAAGCCTGTGCACTCCTGGACATTGTCAGTACAGATTGTAACGTCCTCGCAACCTGCTACAAATTCTGGAGCATCATCATCTCTGACTTTTATAACTTGTGTGTGCTCGCATATTTTGTGAGTACCGTTTGTTCCACACCAATCCAGAACTTTCCACGTTCTCAAAATCTTATAGCAAAATCCATTCACCACGGAAAAGACCTCATCAGAATAATTTGTTGCCAAAATACTTCCGCAACCCACATTGTTGAATGAAGGGCGTCCCGTATTGTCCGGATCTGTCATCACAGAGTGACAACTGTTAATTTCAACATCATCTGGCCAATTAATTTGACTGCAACTAAAAGGCTTGTCTCGTTTGATAAAAATCTTCTGTTCACAACTCGCTATAACGCCTCCCTGACCCGTAACTTTAAATGTACGCAAGATATATCCACCGCCGCAATCCGTAAAGTCATCTACGTGCTCAGTTATAGTAATGTGTCCGCAACTCCCTGATGCAAAGCCGTCATAACCTACAAAACCATTCGGGTAATGAGAATTATATACGTAAATGGGCTTTCGATCTGCCGGGTCTGACACTACAGTACCAAAATCAGATAAGTCATTTATGTCTAATGGATAATCACAATCGATCGAAATGTCCGGTGGACAATGTAAGCTTGGTGGTAGTTTATTTTGCACCGTCACGTGAACCATACATTCATTGGTCTGCCCGTTCGAGTCAGTCACGCGCAAAACAATGGTGTTCGGATTATTGGCGATATCAGCACAACAAAATTCAACAAAATCTCTAAACTCAGTATCGTCTGCCACACCGGGAGGACAGTCTCCGGGATGCATTCTTCGCACCTGTATATCTACCACATCCCCACAATCAGAATAGGAGCCGTCATTAAAAGTAGCTCCAAAAATTTTAGCCGTACCGTTAATCCCCAGGGCCACCACAGTGTTTTGGTCGCAAATAGCAATAGGGCCATTGCCACCACCTGAAGTAACTGTCAAATGAATTTGGCAAGAAGTGGGATGTCCCCCACAAGGGTTTTCTACCGTATACGTCACCGTATAAGTGCCCACATCAAGGCCTGACACTATAAATCGTCCATTAACCTCACTGATGATTCCTCCATTCACACTGACTGTATAATTAGGTGATCCTGAACATCCAGAACCAATAATGGGGTCAGGAAGTTCTACCACTGCCCCGCAATCAAAACCTCCTGCCACCGTAATATCGGCCGGACAATGGATGGTGGGCGTTGACTGATCTTCAATTTCAATAAGTTGAGTTTCTTCAATCGTATTGCCGGTGCAGTTATCCATCACCGTCCAATCTCTTAAAATCTTAAATCCACCACCACAGAGTGGTATCTGATGGTCCTGAAAATACACCCAAAAATCACAAACCTCCTGAGGATATATGGCCTGACCGTCGATCGTGGGAACTCCAGCTTCATTAGCTTCCGGATAACCATTACCATTTAAGTCCCAGGAGGGATCATCGCACTGAAAAGCAGGGAGTTCGATACCATCTCTATTTTCAGGAAAATCTACTGCAGACAAACTCTCGCGCTCATATTGAATCGTCTGCGTGCATGGACTGCTTTCATTTCCAGAAGCATCGACTGCAATATATGTAATGGAACGAATCGCCGTAAACGGACTCGAACAGGGCTGAGAAGTAATATTATCACTCAATATTTCAATTTCCGGATTTGGATCACAATTATCGTCTACTAAAAAGCTAGGAACTGAATTGGGATCCTGCTCAGAACATGAAGTCGTTACGCTAGGCTGACAGTCTATCGTAGGCGGAAGTTTGTCTTCGATGAAAATCTCCCCCCAACAAGAATTGCCATTCAAAAACACTCGCACCTCAAGAGTCTGACCAATATATGAACCGTCTACCATATCGCCGATAGGCTGACCCGAGGCATCAAAAATGGTGACCATATAAGGACAATTGGCTCCCGGTCCCTCTAAAATCATATCCGGTGTTATCAAAGCTGAACAGTTCGGTCCCAGCGATACGTTTATGAGATCGTTACACGACAGCGGGCAATTTTGGGCATTTGAGGTCGCTGAACCCAAACCCAATAATAGAAAACTTAGGAGAAAGGAGTATAAATGATTCATATAAGAGTAGTTTTAATCTTTATCTAGCTTCAAATATAAGGATTACCCATCAAAAAAAATTGATTTGTACCTGACAATATCAAAACTTTATACATATTATATATATTCGTAATACAAAATGTGTTTTTGGGCGCATCCCCTGCCTCAAACGAGTCAGGGGTCAGGCTATGCGGTGCTATCGGTCTCGCTTCCATAATTATTAAGTCCGAAATCAAAAAAAAGTGCGGGTATCGACCACCTAAGACCGCAACCCATCGTGAAAGCGAGACCCCGCCAGCGGCGGGCACCTCCTATCCTTTGCGCGAAATACAATAAAATTCTCTTATTTGGTCACTTATGCCCATTTCCCATGCATCATCTACCAATCACTGCCGATCGACTATTACTATCGTATTTAGTATCAACACGTGTTTAAACTTTCTGGCTTGCTATGCCGTGTCTGGTGAACCATTCATCAGCGGAGTTTCTTCAGAATTATATAAATTGCTATATTGTCAATTGTTCCATCTTACACCCGATGAAAGAGCTTCACCAATCCATCACTATAGGTATAGCTGACGAGCACCCAATCATGGCCGCCGGCCTTATTCACCTGCTCCAAGCTGAACTGGATTTTTCCATACGTATACAATGGGTGGTAGCCTCAGGCAGAACGCTTATGGAACAATTGCGCAAAAATCCAATAAGATTACTCATTAGTGAGCTTAAATTATCTGAAATTGACGGTGTTGACCTTATTGAGCAAATAAAATCCACATACCCGCAGACTCGTGTCCTAATTTTATCTCAATACGATCAACAAAAATTTGTGAAGATGGCATTTACAAGCGGAGTAGATGGATATGTACTCAAACGCTCTCAGCCAGAAGATCTTATTCAAGGCGTTCGGGAAGTCATTCAGGGTAAAGTGTATATGGGGCAAGATGTGCACTTCGGACCTAAGCGAAAAAAAGGTGGCTCCGAGTCAGCTCGAAAGAAAGAGTTTGAAAATGAAGACCGTTTTAAAGCCCAAAATGATTTGACGGATAGAGAGCGGGAAATTTTAGGGAAAATCGCAGATGGTCAAACCATCCAAGAAATAGCCGATGAGCTTTTTATTTCTGACCAAACCGTATCCGCGCATAAGAGAAATATGATGCGAAAATTTGACGTACACAGTAGTCGCGAATTAATTGAAAAGTCACATCAGCACAAGCTGCTATAGGCATTCCTGAAAAATAGGTGAGTTCACGGCCGGCGATCTCTTTAAAAAAAATGAGAAAGAAAGAATCTTTAATTTTCAAATTAACGCCTGTGTGCTTTGAAAGCTGCGTGAGGGATAGAAGCGGCAGGCAGCAGAGCCATGCTGCGAGCAGGCCTAGTGCGAGGAAGTGCCACAAGAAACTCCCCGCAGCCATAGGGATGCCGCTGCATGCGCTGCTGACTAAGAGCGGATAGCCCGACCCAGAGGCGGATTTATAGCCATGGGCGAAATCCGGCCTGGGGGCACGCCCAAAAACTCAACTTCACGATTTTAAATAAAAAACTTGCTTTTTGATGGTAGGATTCGTTTTATAATAAAGAGCAATCAAAATGATGGGTTCTTCAATCCCAGTGCAAATCGAGCTAATCAATCACAATATTTTTATTACTTTTGAAGGTAACTGACCATAAAGAACAAACTATGAACAACCACACACTTAAGCGCATATCAGGGCGAATTTTGTCCTCTTTTATTGTAATTGCTATTTCTATAGGCTCGGTACTTTCTCAGTCAATATTCACGCCGGTTGAGACCGAAAGTATTTCATTTTCCGATCGAGTCATTTATGAACCTCAAAGCTACTCGGCTTACGAGGCGAATGATAATGAATTGCAAGCATCCTTGAAGAAGGCGATTCGCGAAAAGGGGCCATTTGAAATGCCTCTACCTAATGGTGAAATTATTCCCGTGCAACTTCGACCCTATAAAGTTGCCCAAGCTGGTTTTTACAAAAAGTATCCCAGTATTCAGACTTTTGCCTTTTCCAGTATATCGGGAGAAATTGATGGATTTGGGTCTATGTCAAAAAAAGGTTTTCATGCAGTGGGTCGCAGTCCGGAGGGTCAGTTTTACATTGATCCAACGCGAAAAGATATAGAACAGAAGACCTATGCGGCCTACTACAGCTCTGAATATCAATTGCCGGAAGGCATTGAACGGTCAATGTGTGAGATGGAAGATGACATGGATGAGGTGCCCAACCCAGGCCAGTCGATAGCGTCACGTGCTTCTAAGTCCGCTAAATCTGGGAAAGATCGTCAGCCTTTGCGGCAATACGTTTTAGTAGTAGCGACTACGGGAGAATATGCGCAATACCACGGGGGTACAAAAGCTGATGTAGCTGCGGAAATGATTAACCTGATGATTCGTGTCAATGAGGTCATGCGCAGAGAATTTTCGGTAGAGTATATTTTAAATCAAGATACAGATACCCTATTTTTTTTAGATCCCGCTACAGACGGATATACTAATGGACAAACATCAGTTTTGATCAATCAGGTCAATGATGTTATAAGTCAGTATTTTGATAATTCGGAGTATGATCTTGGCCATTTGCTATGCACCCGGTATGGAGGCCTGGCGACTGTTTCTTCTGTTTGCAGTAATTCCAGAAAACGAAGAGGCGTATCTTGCGGAGACGATCCTATAGGCGACCGTTTTTATGTTGAATTGGTATGCCACGAAATAGGACATCAAATGGGATCCAGGCACTCTTTCAATCACTGCCGGGGTGAAAACGAGAGTTTACCTTTCGGCTTCGAGCCGGGAAGCGGGACGACTATTATGGCATATGCTAACCTTTGCCCTGGTCGAAATGTCAGTAATTTTACATCCCCGTATTACAATATAGGATCACTACAGTCTATCACTTCGTACATGCATGAAGGATTCGGTAACACCTGTGCCGATGAGACACCGCGACCGGGTCAGGTTCCAACCTTAGCGTTTGATTTTGATACAGACGTACCAACTACCATTCCAGCCTCTACTCCATTTGAACTAACGGCAGCAGTTACGGCAGATACTATAGACCTATTATATTGCTGGGAGCAATATGACGCCTCCCCTTTCAATTGCGATGTTAATAATCCCACAGATAATTGTCCATTATTTCGATCCAGAGAGCCTACCACAAGCCCAACCCGGGTTTTTCCAAGAATAGAAGATATTATCAGCGGGCAGAGTAATCGTTGGGAACGACTACCTGACTACGATCGGTCCATGCAGTTCATGTGCACACTTCGGGATTGGGATCCAGAAGGCGGGACGCTTGACTGGGATTTGGTGCAACTTGAGGTAACAACTGATGCGGGTCCATTTACTGTAGGCTCAATTTCAGGCGAGTATGAAGTAGGTGACCAAATCGAGATCAATTGGGATGTTGCGCAAACCGATCAGGGGCTGGTCTCTTGCGAAACTGTAGATATTTATCTTTCCGATGATGGAGGTTTTACTTACCCTCATTTGTTGGCTGAGGCTGTTCCCAACTCGGGTCAGTTGACAATAAATGCCCCTAATATTCCCACATCAAATGCCAAGATAAAGGTCAAGGGTCACGATAATTTCTTTTTCAATATTTCAGGATCTACTTTTGAAATAACAGGTCCATCTTCGCCTACTTTTTCAGCTTCCTACCCTGCATTTTTTGATCAAGTTTGCCTCCCAACAGAGGGTACGTATCGCATTGAAACAGAATCCTATTTAGGATTTGATGAGGATATTCTTTTAGCGGACCTTCAAGGCCTACCTGCGGGCGCTAGTTGGGAAGCTGTGCCGCCTGTAATACAAGGCGGTCAGTCAATGGATATCATAGTGGACTTTGGAGGTGCTGAAAAGCAAGATTTAGATTTGCAGGCTGTTTTGACGTCCATTTCAGTAGATACGGTTCAAGTTTCCATTCAAACAAGCATTATTTCCAATAATTTTGAGGATCTGCAATTGACAGCACCCAGCCTAAATCAAGAGAATGCTTCTCCCATAGTAGACTTTTCGTGGACGGAGGCGGAAGATGCTCTATCTTACCGAGTTGAATTATCCTTTTCACCCTCGTTTGAGAATATAGAGGCTTCTGTAGTCTCAGAAAGTGCAGCCACAAACTTTAACTCTTCCATAGGGTACCAATTGGAAGCAGGGGAAACCTACTTCTGGCGGGTCATTCCAATCAATGAATGTGGTGATGGTTCCTCTTCTGAGGTTTTCGTTTTGAGAACGGGAGCTACAAGTTGTGATCGGTACACATCGATTGATGTTCCGAAAGCCATTCTTCCTACATCCAACGCGGTAGCAGAATCCATAATCGAGGTAGAAGAAGAAGGTGTTATAGAATCAGTGGAAGTCAGAAACTTGCGAGGTACACACCCTTTTGTTGGCGAGATACGCGCCCGTCTGGAGAGCCCTTCTGGAACTTCGGTGCGGTTATTTACTGAGGAATGCTTTAATTTGTCCGACTTTAATGTAAATTTCAGTGATCTGGCAGCAACTGAACTTCAGTGCCCGCTGACTGGGGGCAACTCATACAAGCCTCAGGATGCCTTGAGCGCTCTAGCCGGAGGAATAACGCAAGGAAGATGGAAGTTGATCATTGAAGACCGCACCGCCGGTAGCGGGGGTTCACTTCAAGCATGGGCTCTAGAGTTATGCGGTGCTTTGTCAGCTAGCTCGCCTTCGCTTGACAAAGACTCATTGTACGTTTCGCGGGGAGGACAACAATTCCTTAAAGACGACAATTTAAGTGCTGAAAAGGAAGATATAGAACCTTACGAAATTACATACACGGTAGTCGATGCACCACGTCATGGTGTTCTCACCTTTGGTAATGATACCCTTAGAGCCGGTGCTGAATTCACTCAGGATGCTGTAAATAAATGGTGGTTGACTTATTCGCATAACGGATCAGATGCTGACCGAGATTTTATCACCTTCGTTGTAGAAGACGACGATGGCGGGTGGATTGGTTTAGATACACTCCCAATCAGGGTGGATGCTGTTTTGCAATCGGAAGTAGTCACTTCAAAATCCTTTGAAGTTTTTCCTAACCCTACCTCCGGAGTATTTTATATATATCCACCCAAGGGTTTTCGCCACGGCTTACTCGAAATTCGAGATGCCAAAGGAGTATCTGTGAGGTCTATCGAACTTTCTGGAGCTGATCAAGTAAAGGTAGTAGAGGGAGGATTAACTCCCGGCCTGTATTATATCCAACTCATAGAAGGTGAACAACGCCTTGTACAAAAATTAATTGTGCAATAAGGTAAGTCCCAGCGGGGTTATAAATATTAGACCTATTTTTTAAACACACGAACTGAACATAATTAATACCATGCGACTAGCTATTCGAATATATCTTTTATTATTCCTGTTGTTGCCTTTTGGCATAATTGCTCAAGGTTTATTTCAACCGATCGCTAAAGAGCAAATCACATTTGATGATCGGCAACTCTTTAAACCCAAGAAATTTGAGGGATATCAAGTTTCTGAATCTGCTTTACGTACTCAAATTACCAAAGTAATGGATACAGAAAGCTCGGTTCAAATCCCCCTACCGAGCCAGCCGGATGCTCTGTTTAGCGTTGAATTTTACGCTATTTCCAGCCCTAATTTTTACAAAAGGCACTCGAGCATTCAAACGTTTAAACTCACTCAACTCAACGGAGATTACGTAGGCTATGGTGACATAACCGGGCATGGCTTTCACGCCGTTTTACGAAATAAATCAGGAGCTGTTTACATTGATCCTACGAATCGAGAGCGAGGCCATTCGACCTATGCTGTTTATCATGTAAGAGATTATAATCGACCCGAGGCATACAGCAAATTTACCTGTGACCTGGACGAAATATTAGACGAACAGACAAGTCCAGGAGTAGAAATCACCCGGGCCCTAGAAAGAGGAAAAAGTATTTCACGAAATCAAAAGGCGAATGAGGATGTACCACTTCGTAGATATCGCATGGCTCCCATTACCACTTATGGATATTCAAATTTTCACGGTGGCACGCTGGAATTAGTTACCGGCGCTCTGACCACGATGATATTGCGCGTCAATGAAGTAGTCCGTCGAGAATTTTCTGTAGAGTTTGTATTTATTGATGAAATCGATTCTTTGATCGTCCTAGATCCCAATAATAACGAGCTCACAGATGGAAACACACAGGCTTTGATTAATGAGGCGCCTGGGTTTATTATTCGGAGGGGTATTTCCGGAAGTAGATACGATGTTGGACATGTTTTCTGCACAAATGCAGGTGGTTTAGCTCAGCTCAATTCAGTTTGCTCGAATAACGGTAAAGCCCGCGGAGTTTCTTGCGGATTCAATCCTATTGGGGATAACTGGTACGTTGGTTTGGTTTGCCACGAAATAGGGCACCAAATGGGATCGCCTCACTCCTTCAACTTTTGTCGAGGCAACAATGAGTCGCTAGCTTTTGGTTTTGAGCCAGGAAGTGGAAGTACGATTATGTCTTATGCTGGTATTTGCGGACCAATAAGAAATGTTCAACGAGATAGTGATCCATATTACAACATTGGATCTGTAGAATCTATTATAGCGCATATGCACAATGGTGTTGGTGATGCGTGTCCGGAGAAAATACCTCAAAATCACCCCCTCCCTGACATTACGCTCAATTACGATGAAACATCCAATTTAGCGATACCTATAAGCACGCCCTTTGAATTGGAGGCAGCGGCTGAGGTAGATGGCAGTTCGGACGTGCTATATTGCTGGGAGCAGCGTGATGCCGGATTAACCAACTGCGAAGTTGGTGAGCCTACAGGGAACTGTCCAGCTTTTCGGTCCTTCCCGCCCACAACAGACCCTGTTCGCGTATTTCCGAAAATTGAGGATATTGTTTTTAACCAGTCCTCAGAATTTGAAGTCCTACCGGATTATGCCCGATCCATGCGCTTTAGTTGTACCGTTCGCGATTGGAATCCTGATGGCGGGGTGATTGCCTGGGATTATGTTTCTTTTGACGTTGAAGACCAAGCAGGACCATTTACCGTGGAGTCTATATCAGGCATGTACGAAGTAGGAGAATCACTAACAGTTGAATGGGATGTAGCCGGAACGAATGAAGCACCAATTAACTGTCAAACTGTAGATATTTATTTATCTGAAGACGGTGGATTTACATATCCCCACCTTATTCAGGCCGGCGTACCAAATACCGGCTCGTACCCTATCAATTTGCCTGAAGTGACAACCAACTCAGCTAAAATTAAAGTGAAAGCCAGTCAAAATATATTTTTCAACTTATCACCATCTACGTTTAGTATTATGGACGCGGATGAGCCAGGCTTTATTGCTCGGGTAAGTCCGGTAGTACAGCAGGCCTGCCCCCCCGACCTAACTAGCTACCTGCTCGAAACAACAGGATATGGAGGATTTGTAAATTCGATCCGAATTTCTGAGATTCTGGGTTTACCTAGTGAAGCAAGTTTTCAAAATGTTCCTGCGGATGTAAGTCCGGGAGAACTGACTGAATTGCAAATTGATTGGGGAAACAGTTTGGAAGGTATCTATGACCTTGAAATACTTCT